>UOFR01000034.1_pt1 | contig 134050 bp, 131 predicted proteins | sample 1988501 | NCBI WGS metagenome assembly UOFR01 (sample SAMEA4712194, study PRJEB27164) | hydrothermal vent metagenome | biome: marine basaltic hydrothermal vent biome; feature: marine hydrothermal vent; material: mineral | place: Pacific Ocean | collected 2011-06-14/2011-07-23 | depth 1689 m | reverse complement strand
GGAATAATGCGATCTGGGCAACAATAAAGGCAAGTGTGAATTTCTGCATTTTATTAAAATCTTTTTGATGGGATGATGCGTTCCTTACTTTGGGAGCGTAGCATTCGCCTGAATTGCCTACAAGTACGGTTTGTAGTTATCGGGCCACAGGGTTTTTGCCCTTTTTTGAAATAGTTCCGTCCAATGGGGCCAAACCCGAATGACACTTACTTAACAAAAAGAATCATTTCATTTCAATGAATTAACAAAAACCGATTCTCAGAGTAATGATCTTTAACTTATGAGTATTCAGTAAGTTAAAATTAGTAGAATCAATAAGCGGGAATTATTTGGCATTACACTAAGTGATTGGTTCGTTAAATATAAGTAAGCGTTATCGCGGTCAGAACACAATTATTGTTAATATTAGAGTATATTGTGTTCTGAACCCAGTTTTGCAATTATTGCTAATATTAGAGTATATTGTGTTCTGACCCCAGTTTTGACCGGTATTCGATCGCTTATTCAGACTTTATCGTACTGGAAATAGGAGACAACATGAAATTAGACGAGGGTGAAAATCTAGAGCTAGATATCAAGCCTGATGAGAAAATATTAGCTGTCTGGTTTCTTACCAAGACGTTAACTTATTCACTGGCTGCAATGTTTTTTGTTTTTATGGCGCTATTTCTCATAAACACGATCAATTTAGCATCAGAAATAAAAATAAAAGATGACGTTGAAATAACTGAAAATAACCTAAGCACAGATAAAACAAAAAATAACGATGTAAAACAAATCGGGCATCCCTTTAACACTATTGTTGACTATTGGGCATGGGCGCTCGCGCTTGTGGGTCTGATGTCAATTATTATCCAGGTCTATTTAATCAATCTTAGAAAAACATATCGCTACATAATTACTAATCGTAGATGTATTTTTATTGGTGGGATTTTAAAACGTATTGAAAGGACAGTGCCCTATAAAAAAATCACTGACATCCAGCGATCTCAGAACATATTAGAACGCATGCTAGGGATTTGGAATGTTCAAGTCTTTACACCAGGCACCTCAAGTATGCAAATCGGTCAGGCTAAAGCCAGGGCTGAACTTAATTTTGATGGATTGTTAAATAGTGAAGAATTATATGAAGCCATCAATAGACACACTCAACTGCATGGCTAGTAAATCTATCGCAAGCATATACATCAGGGGTGCTCACCCTGTTTGGTGCCCTTGGTTGTCGAATTGAAATCCTAGGCTTAACAAAAACAGGTTATTATATATTTAAATCCCAAGCTGTTTCTTGATAAACGGAATGGTAACCCTTCGTTGTGCCTGCAGGCTGGCATCATCTAACTGTTCTAAAATATTAAACAACGACTTCATATCTCGCGGGCAGTTTTTTAATACAAAATTGCTTACTTCTTCTGATAAAGAAAAACCTTTTTGCTCGGCTCGTTTGGATAATGCGACAATTTTATCTTTGTCATCAAGCGTATGCATCTGCATGCTGACACCCCAGGTCAATCGCGATGACAAATCTTTCAGGCCAATCGCTAACTGAGTCGCGGATACATTGCCGCTTATACACAGTCGCTTGTGATTATCTCTAACCCGGTTAAACAAATTAAACAGCGCCTGTTCCCAGTCGGCCTGCCCGGCGAGGTGCTCTACATCATCCAGGCAAATTAGATCGAAACTCTCCAACCCGGAAAATATTTCCGGTTGCCATGAGCTGATTTCATTCAGTGGTAAATAAATGGCATTGTGATGTTTTTGACATAAGGCCTGCAATAGATGTGACTTGCCTACCACCTCCGCCGCCCACAGGTAAACAAAAGACTCATCACCTTGCAACAAGTCTAATAGCTGTTCGTTTCTGGCAGGGACAAAATTATCAAACGTCGCGGTGGCATTTAACTTTATGTCTAACGGTATCTGGTAGGCCAATGCGTTGTTTACCCTGAATACATGCTGCTGGATTTATATTGTTCGTGCAGGTAACGCAGGATCACGGCAATGATCGCCGCCACCGGCAGGGCCAGCAAGATACCGAGAAAACCAAACAACTGCCCACCGGCTAAAACCGCAAAAATAACCGCGACCGGATGCAGGCCGATTCGATCGCCGACCAGATACGGAGTCAGCACCATGCCTTCTAACGCTTGTCCAATCACAAATACGATACCGACATAAAACAAATGCGTGGTATCACCAAACTGCATTAACGCGGCGACCGAGGCAATAACAATACCGACAATAAAACCCAAATAGGGTACAAAACTAACCAGTCCTGCGATCAACCCCACCAGTAACGCAATATCCAGTCCGACAATGCCGAGTCCGACACTGTAGATTAGACTCAGGCTAAGCATCACCAGGAGCTGACCACGTAAAAACGAACTCAGCACCTCATTGGTTTCTTTCGCAAGCTCGCTAATAACCGGCTCGGTTTTTCTGGGTAGCAGCTCACGAACTCGTTCTACCAGACCATCCCAGTCACGCATCAAATAAAAGGCTACTACCGGAATCAGCACCAGGTTTGCCATTACTTCTAACACGACAAACCCGGAGTGGGTCAGGGAGGCAACGATCTTGCCGGCTAATCCTCCTGCCTGCTGCCAGTTTGCACTTAAGGTTTGCTGTAAATGTTCGGCATCAATGATCAGGCTCAATCCCAACCGGGTATTTAGCCAGGGAATAAACTGCTGTTGAATTACGTCAATATAAACCGGCCCTTTTTGACCAAGGGTCATGATCTGTTTCTCTATTAATGGGATCAAAATGACCAGCGCAGCCACGGCAAGCAACGTTAATACGGTAAATACAATCGCAACCGCGGCGATACGGGGAAGTTTATACCGTTCTAATTTATCAACTAACGGATCGCCGATGTAGGCCAGAATCGCCGCGATCACAAAGGGCGTGAGTACCGGGGCTAATAAATAAACTAGCAGGCCACTAATAACTATCAGTATTAACCAGTACCATCGATTAGAATCCGTCACTATTTAATCCTTGTTGTCTTCAACGGCATGCATGGCCCGGTGTGACCAGATGAAAATGTACGACAGGCCACTTAATAATGCGGTGGTTAATACTGCATATATAGTTACCTGCGTTAACCAACCAGGGACATATTCAGACAGAGGTAACCCTGATAAATTAAATAACATCAATAACACTAAAAAAATCTGCATAACGGTGTTGAGTTTGCTAACAAACAACGGCTTCATGGTTATGTCTTTAATCAGGTATCGATAAGCCAGTGCACCCAATACAATGACAAGATCACGGCCAATCACTACGCTCACCAGCCACACCGGTAAATGCCCCGACCAGCCCAACATAAAATAACTCGCTGTCATTAATAATTTATCCGCCATCGGATCCAGGAAACTTCCCAGCCGTGACGTCCAACCAAAATGACGTGCTAAAAATCCGTCAAGGCCATCTGACAAACCGGCAATAAAGAATAACAACAAGGCATAACTGTGTTGATGCCCTGCCAGAAAATAGACCGTTGGCACCACCAGCAATATTCGCAGGAAACTGATTAGATTCGGGATATATCTCACGGGATGAGTCTATATATAAGATCCGGCACAATCGGTTTGGGAGTGTTCGACTCTTCTGCCGATTCTTCACCCGGCAGTTTGGGAATAGGCACGGTCGTCACCTGCTCTGTCACCAGGGTATGTCCCAGTGCTACGGCACGAGACACACCTAAACGACCGGACGGGGTAGTCAGACGAAATATTGCGGTGTTTTCTGCCAGCTGAAAGGGCTGCACCGAATTCACATTAGATAATTTTTTAAGATATTTTGTCACTCGATTGAAATCGCTAAAGCTTTTAATGTCCTTTACCTGAATCAAGATCGCACTGGTTTCAGATTGACCTACTGAAGCATAGCGCGATGCCAGCGCCTCAGCGGTAGAGTCAATGCCAGGGCGTAACACCTCTTCAATACTGGAGCCGCTTAGCGAGTAATCGGTACGACGACTGTCGGCATACAATGACCAGCGTGCGTTCCAGTGACCGCTATAACTTTGAAATACCCTGCCAACCAGAACGGCTTCGGTTTGATAGCGTTGCGAGGCCTTCATAATAGTCGATTCAAAATTTCCCCAGACGTCACTGGTACGTAACGCAGAACGATCTTTCAGATCTAATAACGGTAAGCGCAATGGCACGCCACGATGGCGAGCTTGTCGAATAAGCGTTGCACGCGCCGTATGCTGGGAATTATTACCGATAAGCTCGCGCGTACCTCGATTATCAATCACCAACCAGACCAATGTCGCCGGGCGCGTGCTGCCCCACACCGGTATATTATTTTTACGCAGTAAACCTGACACCGCCGCCTCATCAAACCGGACCCACAGGATCAATTTTTTATCCTTGGGTAGCTTAATCTTCTTATTGGGTTTGTATTTTAAATAACGATACTGCTGCGCATATCGAGTGGCCATCTCAATGGCGGTTTGTATTTCAGGATAATCGGTGGACTGAGCAATATCCACCCGGCCCGAGACCCGCACCAGAATCTCCATAAAGGCCTGTTGCAATGCCTCGCTACGTTCCTTCTTATCCTGGCTAGCCACCCAGACCCGGGTTTCATAGAGGTCTTTAATCACATCGGCCTGTGTGATAGAACTCAGAGCAGAACTGAAAACCAGAATAAATAGACTGAAAAATCGAACAATGTATTGAAAACGGTTATTTTTACTATTATGCACCTGCGGATTCCCTGCTTGACGGCAAATTGTTAAACTACCCTATTATTACCTACTGTCGAAGCACAAAACAGGTGCTAATTTAAGGAGTTGTGAGTGTCACAGCAAAAAAATGAAACATCCGGTCTGAGCTATCGCGATGCCGGCGTCGATATCGATGCTGGAAACGCATTAATAGAACGAATTAAACCCCTCACCAAAAAAACCCTGCGTCCTGAAGTTATCGGCAGTTTAGGCGGATTTGGCGCCCTTTTTGAGCTAGATCTCAGCAAATACAAGACACCTGTGTTGGTGGCCGGCACCGACGGAGTGGGTACCAAGCTCAAACTGGCCCTGCAACTGGGTATTCATGACACGGTAGGCATCGATCTGGTTGCCATGTGTGTCAATGATTTGATTGTACAGGGGGCTGAACCGTTATTTTTTCTTGATTATTATGCCACCGGCAAACTCAGTATTGATGTTGCTGCCGATGTGATCGCCGGCATCGCCACCGGCTGTGAGATCTCCGGAGCGGCATTGATTGGTGGTGAGACCGCCGAGATGCCGGGCATGTATTCCGACGGTGACTACGATCTGGCCGGCTTTTGTGTGGGTGCCGTCGACAAACCCAATGTCATCGACGGCCAGAGTGTCAGCGCCGGTCAGGCCATAATTGGTCTAAGCTCCAGCGGTCCGCACTCGAATGGCTATTCACTGATTCGCAAGATCATCGAGCACGTCAAGGCCGACGTAAAACAGGACTTTCACGGCCAGCCCTTAGGTGAAGCCCTGCTGACCCCAACCCAGATCTATGTCAAACCGCTATTGTCCCTGTTTGAAAAGATCACAGTCCACGCCCTCGCCCACATCACCGGCGGCGGCCTGCTGGAAAATATCCCCCGTGTATTGCCGGACCAGACCCAGGCCATCATTAATAAAGAAACCTGGCCAATGCCGGCGGTATTTAACTGGTTACAGGAAAATGGTCAGGTCGCTGAAGAAGAAATGTATCGCACCTTTAACTGCGGTATTGGCATGACCCTGATTGTTGATCAGAAGGACGTGGATACTACTCTCGCCCATTTCGACAACGAAGATTTTAACGCCACCCTGATGGGTCAGATTGAAGCGCACGAGGGTAGCCCTCAAGTCATTATTAAATAAAACATGACCACACCGATTAAAATCGTTGTCCTCATTTCAGGCAATGGCAGTAACCTGCAGGCGATCATTGATGAGATTAAAAGTGGTAAATTAAATGCACACATCACCTGTGTGATCAGCAATCGTGCTGACGCTGGTGGGTTACAACGCGCAACCGCGGCAAATATCAACACCCAGGTGCTTGACCATAAACTTTTTGACTCCCGCGAAGCCTTCGATCAGGCCCTGATGGAAAAAATTGATCAGGCGCATCCCGAACTGGTTGTGCTTGCCGGTTTCATGCGCATATTGAGCGACCCATTTGTAAAACACTACATCGGCAGGATGATCAATATCCACCCTTCTTTATTACCAAAACATCAAGGCCTCAATACCCATCAACGTGTGCTTGAAGCAGGCGAAACGGAACATGGTGCGACCGTACATTACGTCATCCCTGAGTTAGATAGTGGCCCGATCATATTACAGGCTCGTGTACCTGTTCTGGCCAACGATGATGCCAGCCAGCTTGCTAATCGAGTACGTGAAATCGAACATAAGATCTACCCGGAATCAATTCGGCGTATTGCCACCAGTCAGGTTACGTTCAGCAAAGGAGTTGTTTACTATAATCAACAACCGATATCGGTTAAGCAACAACAATTTAACCTGAGTCAATGAAATCAATCCGGGACTAATGGCCGTATGCAAAATAGATTAAAAACACGACTAAGCCACTATCTCTTGCTGGGATTCGTATTTGGCATAGTTAGTTTAACAACGAGTTTGAGCCATGCAGGTTTATTATCGTCTGGTTTCACCGCGACTTATGAAGTCACGCATAAATCAATCTACCTCGGCGATGCGGTACAACGCTTCAAAAAAATGCCCAATGGCAACTGGGAATATCGTTCCGATATTAAAGCAAAAGGCATCGTCAGCTTGTTCATTAAGGATACGGTCTACGAAGTAAGCGAGATAAAAAAAACCTCTGATGGCTACCGCCCCCTGTCTTATCGCTATCACCAGCATGGTGGTAAAAAGGAAAAAACACACAATTTAATTTTTGACTGGACTAAAGGCCAGATCGATAACGACTACACAAACAAACAATACCCTCTAAAAGCAGGCACACATGACTTGCTGAGTTTTCAGATTCAACTCATGTTTGATCTGCAAAATAATAAAAAATCCGTAGCCTACATTATCGCCGATAAAAAGCGTGTCGAGACCTATACTCTGAAAGTTGTAAAAAAAGTCAGCATCGAAACCCCCTTTAAAACCCTTGACGCACTGGAAATGATCAGCAACAAGATCCGCGACAAAATGCAATTTACAATTTGGAGTTCACCCGAGTTAAATTATTTCCCAGTGCGGATTGTAAAGGTTGACGATGACGGCGATACCACCGAACTCATCCTGAAGTCCATCACGTTCGCAAAGTAAGGATTTATGTTGGCACCCGCGATATCAAACAACCGATAACTGCAAATATTGGTGTGAAATATCTTAAAATCGCTACTATTCTGATTACAATACTATAATATAATTCTGAATCAGCCTTTTTATTTATATAACATCAATAACACCGTGAATAACTCTATTCATCAGTATAAAGGATTTATCTATGCGCTATATTATTGGACTAATCTTTAGCATTGGTTTTATATCGCTTACCGCCTGTGATGTACCTACGACTAATATAGCACTTGGCACTCTGGAAAGAGATCGTATCGCTCATACTGCAACGGTCAATGAGGTGGTGGTCGCACTTCCGGTAACACAGGGCAGCAAGATAACCAAAGGCACCGTCATCGTCCGGCTGGATGATACCTTACAAAAAGCCCAGCTTGCCCGTGCTCAGGCCGAAGTTGCGCAGGCTGAAGCCCATCTTGAAAAATTACGCAGTGGAGCCCGTGAAGAAGAAGTGGCTGACGCTCGAGCGAAGGTGGCCGAAGCCAAAGCAGCTCTTGTCGAAAATAATGCTAATTTTAAACGGGCCAAAGATCTGTTAAAACAAAAGCTAACCAGCCAGGCCACGTTTGATAAAACCCGCGCCGCTCGTGATGCCAGTTTTGCCCGTTTGCAAAGTGCCAACGAAAACCTGTTAATACTTACCAACGGTGCTCGCGAAGAAGATTTACGTATGGCCGAAGCCAGTCTGGAAGCCGCCAGTGCCGTGGTTGCAAGTGAAAAGAAAAAATTATCGGATTTGACCATTACCGCAACCCGTGACGGTATTCTCGACAACTTGCCATGGAATCTGGGAGAACGCGTCACCGCCGGCAGCCCCGTGGCCATCGTGCTCGCTGGTCAGGCACCCTTTGCCCGTGTTTATGTACCGGAACCCCATCGGGTCAATATTAAAGTTGGCGATCAGCTTGTCGTACATATCGATGGGTTAACTCAACCTGTGACCGGCCAGCTACGTTGGATTTCAAGCGAACCCGCTTTTACACCCTACTACGCCCTGAACCAGGAGGAACGTTCGCGCCTGATGTATCTAGCCGAAATCCAGTTACCTGACTCCGAGGCTCAACTTCCAAATGGAGTACCGGCTCAAGTTGAATTACCGTGAACCAGGTCGTTATCAAAGCTGAAAATATTGATCGCAACTTCGGTGAATTGAAGGCCATTGACGGACTGAATCTTGAAATAGAAAAAAGCCGTATCTATGGCTTTTTAGGCCCAAACGGCAGTGGTAAAACGACCGCCATTCGGCTATTAACCGGTTTATTAAAACCAAGCTCCGGGAAGATTGAAGTGCTCGGGCTGACATTACCGCGGGATGCAGAAAAATTACGTTTACGCATTGGCTATATGACCCAGAAATTCTCTTTGTACAGTGACTTAACCGTAAAAGAGAACTTGCAGTTTATCGCCAAAATTTATGGTCTAACCGGTCCGCTACAAAAAAAACGCATTGATGAGTTACTCAGCCAGTATGGGCTTGAGCAAAACATAAATCAGCTGGCGGGAAGCATGAGTGGCGGACAAAAGCAACGGCTCGCACTCGCTGCGGCGGTCATACATAAGCCAGAATTATTATTCCTGGACGAACCCACCTCGGCAGTGGATCCACAAAATCGCCGCGACTTTTGGGAACAGCTATTCAACCTGTGCGATCAGGGCACCACAATCCTGGTCTCAACACACTATATGGATGAAGCCGAACGCTGCCATAAACTTGCAATTTTAGAGACCGGCATTAAACGTGCGGATGGAACACCCGATGAACTCATGCAAAAAATGGGTGCTCACGTTGTAGAAATAGCCTCCAACAAGCTATCAGTCATAAAACAAAAAATGTTAGCTCTGGATGACGTAATTTCAGCTGCGCAACTTGGTTCACGCTTGCGTGTCATTATAAATGACCGCATCGCTAAACCGCTGGAATTCGTACGCCAACAAATTGAACTAGACCCGGACGATACTCTGGATCTGGTTCGACCTAGCCTGGAAGATGTATTTGTCACCCGCACCGGCGAGGGGCGACAATGAAATCACTATTACGGATCCAGGCTATTTTCAACAAAGAACTCACTCAGCTTAAACGAGATAGAATGACGTTTGGCATGATAGTCATGATCCCACTTATTCAGCTTCTGTTGTTTGGCTATGGGATTAACACCAATATACGAAACATTCCGGTTGGGGTAGTCGATCAAAGCAACACCGGCTTAAGCCGAATCCTGATCCAGACCATCGATGCGACTCAAGTGGTAAAATTTATCAGCCACTATCAAACCGTACAACATGCCGAAACGGCCATCGCACGTTCCGAGATTAGAGCTGTTTTAATCATACCGAATGACGTTAGTCAACGATTAGCGCGTCACCCAACCATTGGACTGGGTACACCCGCTTCAAGTGACGAAGAAACCAGCCGGCCGGTAGCACAATGGATTGTTGATGGTTCAGACACCATGATCGCAGCGGCGATAAAGAGTTTGCGTTCTATGCCGTTAGCCGAGTTACTGAGTAAACCCGTGAATCGCAGCACACCTACCTTCGAGGTCGCCTTGTTTTATAACCCCGAACAACGCACGGTGGTAAACATCGTACCCGGACTGGTCGGTGTTATTTTAACAATGACCATGATCATGTTTACCTCCGCCGCCATCGTACGAGAAAGCGAACGAGGCAATATGGAAATGCTGATTACGACTCCAGTTAAGCCGTTAGAATTAATGCTGGGAAAAATAATTCCCTACATGTTTATAGGTGCGATACAGGTCACTATTATTTTAGGTCTCGGTTACCTGCTGTTCGACGTACCGGTATTCGGCAGTTTATGGTTGCTATCTGGAGTGACATTTTTATTTATCGCCGCCAGCCTTACCCTGGGGCTGGTTATCTCAACCTTTGCGAAAAACCAGTTACAGTCGATGCAAATGACCATTTTTGTACTATTGCCTTCTATTCTTTTATCCGGATTTATGTTCCCTTATGAAGGTATGCCCGAAGCCGCCCAGTACATCGCCGAGTTCCTGCCGGCAACCCACTTCATACGTCTGATTCGTGGCGTGGTGTTACGCGACGCAGCGATGATTGATTTGACCACGGATATATACTGGCTTATCTTGTTTACCCTCGCCGGACTGGCACTGGCTTCGTTACGATTTAAGAAAAATCTGGACTAACCTGTTTCAATCGTAAATATAATAATGTTTTGAACGTTTGCCTAAAAAGCACCCTGAAATTGATAAAAGCAATAAGACTGGTATTTAAATATTAGTTGCCCAGTTTGAACAATAACGAAGGCTATTGAAGATTGGCGTGACAGCGTTACCACCGAACCCATTTTGAAGGCTGTCACGTTCGGTAAATAGACTGTATAAAATCTAACAAAACGAAATGAGGGGAACGTTATGTCTGACGATATTTATGAAACACCCAAATCAGATCTGGATGCTGATGTTGGTTTGACTGGTGATAATGAAATCCATAAAAGACCGATAATCATAACGATTATTTGTATCATTGGCTTTATTGGTGGCCTGGTGTCTGTACCTTTGATTTTCTCTGATATAGCATCGTCTATTGGTAGCTGGTATCCCCCCTACCTCGGGCTTTCCGTAATAATAGGCTTTGCCTGTTTTGTTGGGTTTTGGCAAATGAGAAAAATTGCCGCGTATACCTATGCTGGTTTTGTTGGTATCAACCAGGTCGTTATGTTATCCATGGGAGTATGGAATATAGGCGCCCTGTTGATACCTGGTATTATCGTCATAATAACATTCTCTTATCTGAAGAAAATGAGATAGAGCATAACATCACAGAAAATTTTTTCTTCTCACGCTCTTAAGGCTATTAATTATAAAATTTAAACCAGGAAATAATTAAATGAAAAAATGGATCTTACTTGTAACCCTAATACCTCTTTATATAACACCCGTCATGGCGGAACCTGATCTGGATGCCGCCAGTAGCGATGCCTGCAAGTGTCTCGAAAAGCCCTACAAAGCAGCCGAAGAAAATATTAAACAAATAAAACAGGCACAGGCCAGCGGTGATATGTCGAACATAGCAGAAACTCAGGGTGAGTTAATGGGTATGCTAAACGCTTCAACCAAATGCTTTGCGAGCCTGTCAAAAAAATATCCAAAAATAGATAAAAACAAAGAACTACAAAATAAAGTCATGATGATGGTCGAAGAAAAATGTCCAAATCCGGCAACGGCTATGATGAAATCGCAATAAAACAGATTTTTTAAAACCGGTTACTCGGGTTTGAACAAGAACTATGTCTTGGGTAATGTCACCCCTTCCTGATCCTGATACTTGCCACCACGATCATTATACGAAGTCTCACAGACTTCATCCGCTTCAAAAAATAACATTTGCGCAGTCACAGAAGTTAGCGAAATAAAAAAAGCTTCAGATAATTATCAACCTTTGGCCTATCGCTATCATCAGTACGGCGGTAAAAAAGAGAAAAAACATACCCTAATATTTGACTGGGACAAAGGTCAGATAAGTAATGACTATTTGAACAAACCATTCCCACTCAAAGCGGGCACACAGGATCTGTTGAGTTTTCAAATTCAACTTATGCACGATCTACAAATGAACAAAAAGTCCATATCCTATATTATCGCAGACAAAAAGCGCGTCGAATCCTATTCGCTACAGTACATAAAAGAAAGCACCATCGAAACCCCATTCAAAACCCTCGATACTCTGGAATTAATCAGCAATAAGATACGCAACAAAACGCAATTCAAGATATGGAGTGCACCAGAATTAAATTATCTACCGGTACAAATAGTAAAAACCGATGATAGCGGAGATACAACTAAATTAAGTTTAAAGGCCATCTCATTTGGAACGCCCAAACCATCTCAAAAATAATGAGTTTTCATTTTATAATGACCCACCTAATGAGAACAGCAACGAAAATAAATATATTACCAACGTAATCAACAAAACCCGAGCGGGAACAAAGGTCAAAAAAACATCAGACAACCTCACCAGTACCCTCTAAGTACTCTTTAACACATACTTTTGTGTATAACCGTGATTATATTGTTAACTAGAAATGAATGCTGAGTCCTAATCAGTCAGGACAATTGTCAGTGAGTTATTACGGCAAGACATAATTGAAGATAGCCTAATAAAAATAGGCTCACCGGAGGAGTCATTATGTATTATTCCACAAGCTTAAGACGCATTATTTTTTTATCCCCCCAACGCTTAATAACCGCGTTTACTCTGTTTTTAACCAGTTTCTTACCCAATGTTTCCCTGGCGGTTGAGTTCACCGACATTGCTCCCGGCACAAATCTGGAATCCTATCAACGAACAGAATCGGTTCGCAATGCAATTTTTGATAATCTGAAGCAACCGGGGGTAGTTCAGACCTTTGAGGTACTGGCATTTGTTCCGCCTGCGCCGCGAGGCACCCCTGGAACCGCGTTAATTGATTATGACAACGATGGCGATCAGGATATATATGTCACAAATGGCCCAGGTACACCGAACAGCCTGTTCTCTAACCAGCTCAAAGAAACAGGTAAACTCAGTTTTATTGAGGTCGCCATAGCAGTCGGCGTAGATGTGACCGATCAGGATAGTAATGGAGTCTGTTATGGTGATATCGACAATGATGGTGATCCGGACATTCTGGTGCTCAGTACCGGTACGTCAAGCCGACTGCTTGAAAATAATGCCGATGGCACTTTCTCGGATATATCGGTATCAAGTGGTTTAACACAAATCAGACTCAGTGCGACATCATGTTCGTTTGGCGATGTGAATGGGGATGGTTTGCTGGATGTTGTGATTGGCAATACATGGGAACCCTGGGATCACCGGCTACCGTTAATGTCGCCCGACTTTGATTTCCTAATCCAGCACAATACCTTGCTCCAAAATCAGGGACACAATGAATTCGTTGACGTCAGTGTCGCATCCGGTATTAACACTTTTCCTGCGGTGACTAATGCGCTTACACTGGCCGATTTTGACATGGATGGAGACATCGATTTTCTGAGCGCCGACGATCAAGGGGCTCGCGCACCGGCTATCTATGGGGGACGAGATGTAGGCGTAATTCGTCTCTATAAGAATGATGGCACCGGTCATTTTACCGACGTAACTGAGGTGGCTGGTACAAATATCGTGGGCGGCTGGATGGCAATGGAGATTGGTGATTTAGATGGTGATGGAGATCTCGACTTCTTCTCATCAAACGCCGGCGACTACACAGTAGCCGCTATGGCACCACAACTAGGCTTTATATCAGAAATTGGTGATTGGTCATCAATCTGGTTCCTCAATGACGGCGCAGGTAACTTTACCAAAGCATCAGCAGGTGCTCTGGTCGCAACTCCGTTTGGATGGGGTAGCGTCATCAGTGATTACGACAATGATGCCGATTCCGATATCATCTATCATGGCGGAGGCGATTTTGGTTTTTTCGTTGATGCATCTAATCCTGGCGCGGTACTGAATAATGATGGTGCGGCAAATTTTTCACTGGATAGCGCAGCGCTTGCTAATACGACTAATCACTCCCGGCGAAATATTCTCGGCCTGGCCGCAGGTGATCTGAATGACGATGGTTTTATCGATTTAGTTACCGTCTCTAATCAAAACTGGCCAGCTGCGTACCCGCTCGTGCCGATGCTACCCTTTCCGCTCGGGGGTCCATTCGATTCGACGGCCTTCCTTTGGCCAACGTTCATGCCGGTGGATCCCACTAATCCGGCCGCAGGTTTCGTCTGGAGCGGATTGAACCCAGATAATGGATCTTTAGCCGTTGAGATTAATAGTGCCGATAATGGCAATGGCTGGATAAAGCTATCATTGATTGGAACCGTTGGAATCCTGCCAAAAAGCGCTGTAAACCGTGATGGTATTGGTGCAGTGATCACGGTCAAAACAAAACAGGGCCTCGTGACGGCCCGGCCTATCCTTGGTGGATCCAGCTTTGCCTCACAACACAGTCTGGAGCAGGTATTTGGCCTGGGTGAATCGAAAACGGCGACGGTCGATATATTATGGCCAGGCGGTGTTCTTAATAAATTATACGGTGTGAAAAATGGATCTCGTATAACCTTTCCAGAAATACCCTGTAGCTACGATAGTAATCTACCAGCCAGAAAATACATTCATTGCGTGAAGCATTCGCTGAAGAAACTGGTGCATAAGAAAATTATCGATAAGCATGCAGCAAAACATCTGTTGTTCAGTGCAAAGCGTGCCTATTATGAAAATAATCAGCATCGTAGACCACATCATGCGCGCAAAGAATGAGATGGGCAGGTCAAACATACAAGTTACACAGCATTACTATCTGCAATGTAAGAGGCAGTTATAAGTAACGATTTAATCCACTTAGATTAAGGTGTTTTAATGCCTGATAATGGCTTGCATAACCTGCACGTATCACGATGGTATCTGATATACCATCGTTGATTCGTTGCCTTTAAGCATTGCTACCTCTATCCCGACTGTTTGTTAATCAGACTATTAGTTCGATTGGCTTGCTTAGTATCATGCCTGATTTGATATACAAAATTATTTCGCCCTCAGGTTATTATCAAATTGATAGTCAGCCTCGGAAAACGGCATCAGATAAAACCTGTGATATCGCATTAATATTTAACAACAGAGCAATCTGTTTTAACTTTTATCAACAGAAAAATAATTATTACTGACAGTTAACAAGGAAAGGAACTGAAATAATGAAAAAAATCAAAAAGGCCGGAATAGTAATAATAATGGCACTGGTTGGATATGGGATATATTTTTATTATGAATACAAGGGTGTTCTTGACGAGGCATTTATTGAAGCCACCTCGGTTTCTTCGGATGAATTCGAAAACTATATTCGTTTTATGCTGTATTTCACCTCGTTTCTGGAAAAAATGGATTTGGACGAAAACGGAAAATTTGGCTTCAATACTTATGCGCGAGAGCATTATCCACAACTAAATAATTTTGAGAAAGGCAAGTTTAATGTCCACATGGGGAAATTTTCTGAAGCCATCGAACAGATTGAAACAGATATTAAAGAAAACGGTGAAACAGAGGACAAGCTGTTTTGGCAAGGCATTGCGTATATGCGTTCAGCTGAGTCGCAAAACTGTTTGTCACAGATAATCGGAGAAACAAACAAAATAAATCTTCCATCCCGACTGAAGGATATTAGTGGAAAAGATCTCATCGAGATAAATTCGAACTCCATAGATCATAAAAACCACAATCATGCACAATTCTGTTCATTGCCTATTAAGGAATATCACAAACTACAACAGGGTTCAAACGGAGCCATCAGGGTATTTAAACGCCTGTTAGATAACTACGATTCAGACAATAAACTGTATCGCTGGTTATTAAATTTTAGTTACATGACATTAAACCAGTTTCCCCAAAGTGTGCCAGCCGAATATCTAATCAAAAGTGACTTCATCGATCAATTCTATGGCCAACAGGCCGACGCAATGCGAAAAAAATATTCTCACCTTTCCTTTGCTGACCAGGCGACGATCCTGGGAGTCGATACACTGGATGCTGGCAAAGGCGTAGCCGTAGAAGATTTTGATCGCGATGGTTTTCTGGATATAGTTGCAGTCGGACTCTACTCCGGTGCGCAATACTATAAAAACGAAGGCGGTGTACGCTTCGTCGAAAAAACAAAAGAAGTTGGCCTGGGTGCTGTTGCACAAAACCATATCATTTCTGCCGCAGACTATGACAACGATGGCTGGATGGACTTGTTCTTTTCCACTCCCTCAACGTATTTTCGATTATATAGAAATAATCGCGATGGCACATTCACGGATGTCACCTTTGAATCTGGACTATTAACACCGCCCGTCAACTACCAGGACACATGGATCTTTACCTGGGGAACGGCCTGGGGAGATGTCGATAACGATGGCGACCTTGATTTATTTATAGGACAACGCGGCCAGAATATTCCTTTATTTGGCGGCTATCTGGCGAAAGATCAAATGGACTCGATGTTTTTCCTCAATGAAAACGGCAAATTTATAGATAAAACAAAAGAATACGGCCTGACTGATATTATAGCAAATCAGGGTATTGTTTCTGCGTCATTTGGCGATTATGACGACGACGGTTACGCCGATTTATTTTTATCAACCTGGACACGAACAAAGAGTGTTTTATTACATAATGTCAAGGGCAAGCGTTTCGAAGCAACCAACTTGATGGATCACGATAAAACTGGCTTTATGTCGTCATTTCTTGATCTAAACCACGATGGTCATCTTGACTTATATCAAGCGGGTGCTGGCCTGGCCTATACCGTGACAGACCAGGCTGTCTTTGGGGCTGATGGTGCCAACTATGCCAACTCTATTTATATAAATGAAAATGGCCGTTTCACAGAAAAACGCGAGTATTTTCGCGGCAACATGCACATTGGCAGCATGGGAGTATCGTATGGCGATATTAACAATGATGGTTGCTATGACTTTTATGTCGGTACAGGCGATCCTGAAGCATGGCACATTATGCCTAACCTGATGTATGTCGGTGAGACAAAAGAAGCTGAGTGTACAGGTTATCTAGACAATATATCCATGCTGCACGGCTTTGGCACGATTCAAAAAGGGCATGGTATCGTATTCTTTGATTTTGACAACGATGGGGATCAGGATATCTATTCTGCATTAGGCGGAATGTGGCCTGCCGATATCTGGCCAAATCAACTGTTTGTTAACGACAGCGCCATTTACAAAAGCTGGGTAAAACTGCGTTTACGAGGCAGAGATACGAACTATTATGGTATTGGTGCAAAAATTAAAGTGACGGCGACAGGAAAAAAGGGTAAAAAAATTATAAGACACTATCACATGGATAACAAAACAGGCTTCGGCAGCGCCCCCTATCTGGCGCACATCGGCTTGATGGATGCCGTGTCGATAAAAACAATCGAGGTATCATGGCCTGCCTCCAGGCAAAAAAAGGTTTATAATTCAGTCGAGCTGAACAAACTCACGATACTGGATGAAAACGATGGCATGATAGTTGGATTGAACCACACTAGTTTGCCCAAAACCGTTGAAAGCAATAACTAAAGCCCATATATTCGAAATAATTATTACCAGAAAAAAAAGGAAATCAAAATAAAATATTTATTATTCATCCTGGCCTTAATCTCATTTTATACAAGCTCAGCTATAGCCGAACCTGATCTCGATGCCGCCAGTAGCGATGCCTGCAAATGCCTCGAAAAACCGTACAAAATCGCAGAGGAAAATATTAAAAAAATTAAGCAGGCTCAAGCAAGTGGTGATATGTCAAATATGGCTGAATATCAGGGCAATATAATGGGCATATTAAGCGAATCAAATAAATGTTTTGAAAGCTTTCCTGAAAAATATCCTGAGATAGACAAAAATCAGGACTTACAGAACAAAGTCATGGCAATGGTTGAAAAAAAATGTCCCAACCCTGCAACGACTATGATGAATAAGCAATAAAACAGATCTTTTAAATCTATTATACGCTTAAACAATCACTATGTCTTCGGCAAGGTCACCCCTTCCTGACCCTGGTACTTACCACCACGATCTTTATACGAAGTCTCACATACTTCATCCGCTTCAAAAAATAACATCTGTGCGATGCCTTCGTTTGCATAGATCTTGGCTGGCAGCGGAGTCGTATTGGAAAATTCTAAAGTAACGTGCCCTTCCCATTCAGGTTCCAACGGGGTGACATTAACGATAATGCCACAACGTGCATAGGTTGATTTGCCAAGGCACACGGTTAAGATGTTTCGCGGAATGCGAAAGAATTCTACCGTTCTGGCTAGTGCAAAGGAATTAGGTGGAATAATGCAGACGTCACCTTTGAAGTCGACGAAGCTGTGTTCAGAAAAATCTTTTGGATCGACAACCGCGGAATTAATATTGGTAAAAATCTTAAACTCGTCTGCACAACGCACATCGTAACCATAGCTTGAGGTGCCAAACGAAATTATACGGCCAGAGCCGTTTTCACGTACCTGCCCGGATTCAAAGGGCTCGATCATTTGTTGCGCATCCACCGTGCGGCGGATCCATTTATCAGACTTGATACTCATAATGCCTCCCACAGACCAGCGCGCAGTATAAACGAAAAAATAAAAAGTAGGGGCAAAAAAATCGGGGGCAGAGACGTATTAATTCATTTCCGCAAAGAAAAACAGGGGTCAGAGACGTATTAATTTAATCCCGCTGGCGAGATTAAATTAATACGTCTCTGACCCCTGTTTTTCTTAATTGTTTTGAATAACGATCTTCGGGAAGGCCGCGGAGAAGTCTTTTGCCTGTTTCGACAGTTTCGCTGCGATACGACGGGCAATCTGACAGTAGATCTCGGTAATGCGGCTATCGGGATCGGCTACCACGGAAGGTTTACCTTCATCGGTTGAAATTCGAATACTCATATCCAGAGGCAACGAGCCCAGCATATCGACATCAAATTGGTCAGCCATGCTTTGACCGCCACCGCTGCCAAAAATGTGTTCTTCATGTCCACATTCTGAACAGATATGAATGCTCATGTTCTCGATAATACCTAAAACAGGTACTTCCACTTTCTCGAACATCTTCAAACCTTTCTTGGCATCCAGTAAAGCAATGTCCTGTGGGGTGGTCACAATCACCGCACCGGTCACAGGTACTTTTTGCGCCAGCGTTAACTGGGTATCACCGGTACCCGGTGGCAGGTCGACGATCAGATAATCCACGTCTTTCCACTGGGTATCATTTAAGAGTTGTTCCAGGGCCTGGGTCACCATCGGGCCACGCCAGATCATTGGCGTTTCTTCATCAATCAGGAATCCAATCGACATGGCCTGCAGATGATAGCTGTTCAATGGCTCCAGGGTCTTGCCATCGATGGAATCCGGTTGCTGGTTCACACCGAGCATACGCGGCTGACTTGGGCCATAGATATCGGCATCCAGAATACCCACGGTCGCGCCTTCTTTTGACAAAGCCAGGGCCAGATTCACCGAAGTCGTGGATTTGCCCACGCCACCTTTGCCCGAGGCCACGGCGATAATATTTTTCACACCGGGGATACTCTTTATCCCCTTTTGTGCAGTATGTGAGTCGATCTTGTGGCTGATGTTAACACTCACTTCGTCGGCACCGTCCAGACTGCCGATGGTCTCTTGCAGTTTGCTGGTTAATTCGGCCTTGTAACCTTCTGCAGGAAAGCCGAGCTGTACGTCGATTACGACCTTGCCACCATCGATCTTAATGTCTTTGATGCTTTTGGTGCTAACTAAATCAGAATCGAGGTATGGGTCGATATAGCTCTTGAGCTTGTCTTCGACCATTTCTTTTGTGAGTGCCGACATAAGGAATATCCTGTAAATATTTAGGGTTTAATACCCGAGTATTTTCCTCGGGAACGTGATTCTACACAATTCTTTAAGATTTTTCTAATATACTCTGAAATCGACCAAAGATCAGCGTTCTACTGGCTTAAAATGGGCTTTCCTGCTAGTGTACGCGGTTTTTCAGCCCGTCAATTTCAGGAATTTATGCCTAATAAACAAAGACATATTCTCGTTACCAGCGCCCTGCCCTACGCCAATGGCTCGATCCATCTCGGCCACCTGGTGGAATACATTCAGACCGATATATGGGTGCGATTTATGAAAATGCAAGGCCATCAGTGCACCTACGTGTGTGCTGATGATGCGCACGGCACGCCGGTTATGTTGAATGCGCGCAAACTCGGCATCACGCCTGAGCAATTAATCGCCAATACCGATAAAGAACATCGCGCAGACTTTGCCGAGTTTAATATCGACTTCGATAATTTCTATTCGACCCATTCGGACGAGAATCGCGAATTAGTTGAACTAATATATAAGAGTAATGTTGAAAACGGCTATATCGACACCAAAGAGGTCGAGCAATTCTTCGATGAAAAAGAAGACATGTTCCTGCCGGACCGGTTTATCAAAGGCGACTGTCCAAAATGTAAAGCTCCCGATCAATATGGCGATAACTGTGAGGTCTGTGGTGCGACCTACGATGCCACCGACTTAAAAAATCCCTACTCGGTGATCTCCGGCGAGAAACCGGTACTCAAACCGTCGGAGCATTATTTCTTCAAGCTCTCCAAAGCCCAGCCCATGCTGGAGAAGTGGACCCAAAGCGGGGCTTTGCAAAGCGGCATCGCCAAAAAAGTCACCGAGTGGTTTAAGGACGGGCTAAAAGACTGGGACATCAGTCGTGATGCCCCCTATTTTGGGTTTGAGATCCCTGGGGCATCGAAAAAATATTTTTACGTCTGGTTTGATGCACCGATCGGCTACATGGCCAGTTTTAAAAATCTGTGCGCCAAACGCGATGACCTGGATTTTGATGCCTACTGGAACGAAGACAGTGACTATGAGGTTTATCACTTCATTGGTAAAGACATTGTCAATCATCACACCCTGTTCTGGCCCGCGATGTTAGAGGCGGCGCAGTTTCGTAAGCCTACCGCGGTAAACGTGCACGGTTATCTCACCGTGAACGCCACCAAGATGTCCAAGTCTCGCGGTACGTTTATTAAGGCACGGACTTATCTGGAACAACTCAATCCAGAGTATTTACGCTATTACTATGCCGCCAAACTCAGCAGCGGTGTTGAGGATCTCGATCTTAATCTAGAAGATTTCACGGCTAGAGTGAACTCAGATTTGGTTGGCAAGGTCGTTAACATCGCCAGTCGCTGTGCCGGGTTTATTAAAAAGAAATACGCCGGTAAGCTATCGACCACCTGCACCGAGCAGGCCTTATATGACGATTTTGTAAAGGCCGGTGAATCGATTGCCAATTTATACGAGCAACGCGAATTCTCGACCGCCATTCGCCAGATCATGGCACTGGCCGATCAGGCCAATCAATACATTGACGCACAAAAACCCTGGGTGATCGTCAAAGAAGAAGGTAACGAACAACTGGTACAGGACGTATGCAGTGTTGGCCTTAACCTGTTCCGTGTTTTAGTGTGTTACTTAAAGCCGGTGATCCCAACTCTAACCGAACAGTCCGAGGCGTTTTTAAATATCGACGCGATGAACTGGCAAAGCATTAACACACCGTTACTCAAGCATACCATCAACAAATTTAAACCGCTAATGACCCGCATCGAAAAAGATAAGATAGATGCGATGGTCGAAGCGTCCACTGAACACCTGAGTACCACCGCTGAAAAAGAGGTAAAACCTGTGAGTGCTGGAAATAAAGATAACGAGACTAATTCAGATAATAATACTATAGCCGACGAAATAGAATTTGATGACTTCGCCAAAATTGATTTGCGCATTGCCAAAATCGTCAAGGCCGAACATGTCGAAGGCGCAGACAAACTTCTGCAATTGACTTTAGATCTCGGTGACCAGACTAAAAATGTATTCGCCGGAATAAAAAGTGCCTATCAACCCGAAGACCTCGAAGGCAAACTGACTGTGATGGTCGCCAACCTCAAGCCCCGTAAAATGCGCTTTGGTGTATCCGAGGGCATGGTACTCGCTGCCGGACCGGGTGGTAAAGATTTATGGATTCTGTCACCCGACGACGGTGCTCAACCAGGCATGAAAGTAAAATAATCTTAATCAGGGTCAGAGTGAAAATTCACTTTGTACACCCAGCTCTTCTTGGCTTAGGCCCTCTTTTTAACAGACGGACGCGCCGCCCACTTAATCGTTCATAAAAGCGAGCCCTTGATTAACAGATTGCTGCATCTATGTTATCAGCCTCCTGACCAGATGCCCTCGAAGCAATTCGCGAAAAACCATCGCGCATTCATTTCGGTGTCTCTGATTTTGCTGATCTTCTTAATTTATTTTGTAGCCAGGGAAAACATTCCTATTTACGTTTATAATAGTAAGAGAATACCATTTTCTAACAAGCTTCGTAATGTGACTGGATAGTCAAACTGACCGGTATGTTCTAATTGCAGCAATAACAGAATTTTGATATGTTCGAATTAAGGATTGGTTTCTGGGTGTTCTGAATAAAACCAACACATCAGTGACCTACAAAATTAGCTATATTTTGAATAAGGATATCAAGAAAATGAAAAAAATTCTTCTCGCTTCAATTCTCTGTTTTTTTAGTTTAAATGCTGTTGCCGCGACAAGCTACAATCTGGGCGGGCCTACTACACGCTATACTTATGATAATGAGGTTTATTATGTCGATTATAGTAACGCGACAAGTTATAACAATAATACGGGGGTAACCACCTACGATCCCGTTTATTACGTGCGTGATTTCTATAACCCTAATCTTAATGGTAACCTATACTTTTGGCAAATTAGCAATTTCTTTGCCTTCCAGTCAATCACTGGATCTGTAAATACTCAGGAAACTTTTAACGTTAAACTGTTTATGAAGGATGGCGGTAATCTTATCGTTGATTATACGATGAATATATTACCTATAGCTGATCTCTATCAGCTTCTGGATGTGCCCTCATTCAATATGTCGACCTATAACGGTTCGGTTTCGTTTGTTATCTCAGCATATGATCGTGCAACTGCGCAAATTGTTCCTAGAGATGAAATTACCGTTTCACCAGCCACATCGGGCCCTTACGCTGCATCGAACGGCACAATCACACCTGTCCCTGGTTTTAACGATGTCTTTACTTATACCGTTAATCCAGGCTTTAGTGGCTGGGAAACACTTTTAATCTTTTCTCGTGATCGAGCAGGAAAAAGAGGATATAACTTCTTTAATATTTTCGTATCTCCATAGTTTGATTGAGAATAGTTGCGATCTATTATTAAAATTCAATAAGTTTTCGATATGAAACTTCGCTCTCCGTTATTAATAACATTACTGGTGATAGCATTCGTTTCGCTAGTTGCAAACTATATTTTATGGAATCGATACTCCTCTCTGCAAACCGTTAAACGCACATCAAACTCGGCAATTAGTTTTAACAGCGATGAGACTATTCACGGTGATGCAGATATAGAGGGAATACCTTTGACTGCGCGGGGAGAAAGCCAGATTGCTGATGCTCGCAAAATAGCTGGGCTTATAGACCAAAATGATTATGCGCAAATAGCTTTACTTCTTAATGATTTAGCGCTACCAAAAGAAATGATTCAAATGTATATCTATGCACAAATTGATCATGATATTTCTGTGGGGAAAATAAATCAAAAGGGGCAGTACTGGAAGCCTATTATGGTCGATCCTTACCAGCTTACCAATAATTTAATCGAAACGAATAGCTATAAACGTCAACAACTTCGAGCCATTTTTGGTGATGACATAGAGACTGACGCAAAATTAGAAAACCTGTTTAAGCCCTATAACAATCAGCTGGATTTTTTATCTTCCAACCAACAAATTGCATTACAAAACCTGAAACTGGAAAGAATGTCCAATATTCACGCTGGTAATATTTCAGGTTACAATCAAACTTCCGAGCTTGATTCCATTAAAAACCTGTTGGGAGAAGAAGACTTTTATGAATATCAATTGAGAGAATCAGCCACGGCAAAATATCTTATGCAAGAACTCAATTATTTCGATTATTCTGAACAAGAGTACCGTGATTTATTCAAGATTAGACAACAAACTGAAACTGGGGGACGCATCAGAGATGAAAATGCGTTAACAGAGGATGATAAAGTTAGGGATTACCTTGGCGAAGAGCGCTATGAAGAGTACCAACGAGCTAAACAACCAGCCTATCAAAAAATACAAACAATAGTGAAAAATAATAATATTAACGAAACTGTTGCGTTATCAGCCTATCAAACATTATCAGAATCACTAGTCAATATTACCAGACTTCGACAGAATACTAATTTATCGATTGATGAGCGAGCTAGTCAAATTTCATTACTTATAAGCGAGACAACCAACCGTATAGAAGACCAGGTCGGCAAATCGCTTGCAGACGAAATGGTTAATCAGGTTCTATTTAGCCCAGGGATTACTAGAAACGCACTTAGCTTACACAATGCACCGTAATAAAATTACCAACAGATTTCCGCATGTTTACTTTAGGGGTTCTGAATGTCTTATAAATCTAAAAAAGCAATCATCAGTGTAGTTCTGGGGAGCTTAATCGCTGGAATGTCATTTCAATCAACTGCCTTCGCGGCTGCGGCCGACCGTGGCAAAAAAGGCGTCATGGGTACAGCGACCTGTGGTGGTACTTATTTTATTGGTAACGGCGGAACAGAGATCCAGCGGGTAAACTATATCCTGCGCAACGTTTCCGATGTTGGCCCAATTTATATCGATCGGGTACGCGTCTTTAACGCACAGGGTACAGCCATTTTTGATTCTGACGTTAGCAGTATCCCGGCCTCACGTAATAACATAATCAACGCTGCGGATAATTCTATCGAACCACGTCAAAGTGCCAATTTACGTATTGTTGATTTAATTCCTACCCAGGGCCGAAATACTCGTCCACTACAGGCCGTGATTAACTGGTCTGCCGATGAACCTGTACTCACGCTTGAAGCTACTGGCGTTCGTACTACCGCCGCTTATGATTCTGCTACCGGTGCAATCGGTCCCCAGCGTGGACGCCATTCAAACGGATGTCGTACCACTAAACTGAAAAAACGCTACTAAACCGGATTTTTGTCTAAATAATATTGGCCGGAATTCATCCGGCCAGTATTTTCAATTGTCTCTTTATCTAATCATACCCGTTTATACTCAATTTACCCCGGTAGACATTGAGTAATAAAACTAATGCAATATTCTTTACCTGGCGCACGCCAATCCAGTTTTTCACTTCGACGATCTAACAGACCAGCTCCTCCATCCAGTACCCGTAAATCTGCCAATCCCGCATAAATTACCCGTTGTATATCCCCCGCAAGCACTTTACTCTATATATATGAAAGAGTTTGCCCTGATTCTGGTCAGTACCATCCTGGTCAATAACTTCGTTCTGGTGAAATTTCTTGGTTTGTGTCCTTTTATGGGGGTGTCGCGCAAGCTCGAGACCGCCACCGGCATGGCCATGGCCACCACCTTTGTCCTGACCCTGTCTTCGGTGTTCAGCTATCTGGTTAATACCTATTTACTGGTTCCCTATGAGCTCGAATACCTTGATCTGATTGCTTTCATTCTGGTGATTGCCGGTGTTGTGCAGCTTACCGAAATGATCGTGCATAAGGTCAGCCCGCTTTTGTACCAGGTGCTGGGGATATTTTTGCCATTAATTACCACCAACTGTGCCGTGCTCGGTGTGGCCCTGTTAAATGTTCAAAAGAACAACGGCTTTATAGAATCCTTCCTGTACGGCTTTGGCGCTTCACTTGGATTCTCACTCGTGCTTATTTTATTTGCCGCCATGCGCGAGCGAATCAATGTTGCCGATGTACCTGCACCTTTTAAAGGCGCGGCCATTGCCATGATCACGGCTGGCCTGATGTCGATGGCCTTTATGGGTTTTTCCGGTCTGGTACAAGGGTAAGTACGATGTTAGAAGCTATTCTTGTCTTAGCCACATTGGCCATTATATTTGGTTTACTATTAGGCTTCGCCGCAATCAAGTTTAAAGTTGAAGGCGATCCCGTGGTCGATAAGATCGATGCCATTCTGCCCCAAACACAATGCGGACAATGCACCTATGCAGGCTGTCGTCCCTATGCTCAGGCGATTGCCGATGGTGAAGCTGACATCAATCAATGCCCGCCGGGCGGCGAGCAGGTCATTATTGCCCTGGCCGATTTACTCGACCGCGAACCGAAACCCTTAAGCGAAGAACATGGCGTTGAAAAAGAAACCAAAACCGTGGTCATCATCGATGAGCAGATTTGTATTGGTTGCACCTTGTGTATCCAGGCCTGTCCAGTCGATGCCATTCTCGGTGCCGCTAAGATGATGCACACCGTGATCAAAGATGAGTGCACGGGTTGCGACTTGTGCATTCCTCCGTGCCCGGTTGATTGCATTTATATCGTGCCGCTGGAAGAAACGCTGGACAACTGGACCTGGCCCTATCCTCAAGATGAAGAGGATCCCCAGCATGCGTAAACTATTCAGCTTTCATGGTGGCATCGTGCTGGAAGGGCATAAGCAAATGTCATTGCAACATCCCATCATCACTGCAGAGATTCCCAAACAATTAGTTCATGCCCTGCATCAACACATTGGTGAGGCCGCTTATCCGATTGTTGAAGTTGGCGACCATGTACTAACCGGTCAGATGATCGCTCAGGCGGAGGGTTTCGTCAGTGCCCCGGTGCATGCCGGTAGCTCGGGAACAGTAGTGGCTATTGAGGATCGGCCCGTTGCCCACCCCTCGGGCATAAAAGGTCAATGCATTGTGATAGAAACCGACGGCAAAGATCAGTGGATCAACATGGGTGATGAGATCGAAGATTACAAACGTATGGATGCATCCCATCTGCGTAACCTCGTGCGTGACGCAGGTATCGTCGGATTAGGTGGCGCCGGTTTTCCTGCATTTATTAAATTGAACCCAGGGAAAAACTCGTCGATAAATACTCTGATACTCAATGGTGCAGAATGCGAACCGTACATTTCCTGTGATGCGGCCTTATTAGTAGAACGCCCACGCGAAATCATTGATGGTTTTATGGTTATTCGTCACGCGCTACAGGCCAGGCAATGTCTTATTGGTATCGAAGACAATAAACCAGAGGCGATCAACGCATTGAAAACCGCGTTAACCTCACAGGAAAAAACCATTATTGACGTCGTTACGATACCGACAAAATATCCTGCTGGCAGTGAAAAACAATTAATAAAAACCTTAACCGGTGTATCGCTTGCAGCAAAACAGCTACCCATACACCATGGTATTGTCTGCCACAACGTCGGCACCGCCGCAGCCGTTGGTCATGCCCTTCGCAACAACCGTCCATTGATATCACGTACCGTCACCGTAACAGGCGATGCGATCGATAAACCCGGTAACTACGATGTGCGACTCGGTACACCGATGATCAATTTATTACAGCAGGCAGAACTTCAATCCTATAAAATGGAACGTCTGGTCATGGGCGGGCCGATGATGGGCTTTGAGATAAATGATTTAAATTCCCCCGTACTAAAAACGACTAACTGCCTGCTAACCGTTAGCGAAGAGCAATTGCCCCAAAATGCCCATGCCATGCCGTGCATTCGCTGTGGTGAATGCAATCATGTCTGTCCGGCAAATTTACTGCCGCAACAACTTTACTGGCATGCGCGCGCACGAGATCTGGAAAAAGTACAAAATTACAATCTATTTGACTGTATTGAATGCGGCTGTTGCACCTATGTCTGTCCAAGTCACATTCCATTGGTACAATACTTTCGTTTCGCTAAAACCGAAATATGGGCACAGGAGCTGGAACGGAAAAAATCAGATCATGCCCGCGAACGGCATGAATTTAATCAGTATCGCGCTGAACGAAAAAAACTGGAAAAAGAAGAAGCGCGCCGAAAAAAACAGGCACAACTAAAAAATTCAGATCAAAACGAAGTAGCCGCCGCGCTGGCACGAGTAAGCGCTAAAAAAGCGGAGAAGGCTAATGAAAATAAAAACGAAACACAGCAGGAAAAAGGATAATCGCGAGTGACGACCTTACACACATCGCCACATACCAATTTTAGTAACAGCGTCACGCGCATGATGTTGCTGGTTATCGTCGCGATGGTGCCGGCGATGATAGCGTATGTCTGGTTTTTTGGTTGGGGAATTTTAATTAACAGTGCCTTGTGCATCGCGACCGCGATTGGTTGTGAGGTAGCGATGTTAAAATTACGTCATCGTCCGGTTATTCCGTTTATCACCGACTTAAGTGCGTTAGTAACCGCCTTATTAATTGCCTTTGCCTTACCGCCGATAATATCGTGGTGGTTGCCGGTACTGGCCACCGCCTTTGCGATAATCATTGCAAAACATTTGTATGGTGGTTTGGGTTATAACCCATTTAATCCTGCGATGGCGGGTTATGTCGTATTATTGATCTCCTTTCCGAAACAAATGACCGCCTGGTTACCTGCCAACAGTGACCAGCCTTATATATTAAGTTTTATAGAAAATTTACGTTATAACTTTTTCGCTGAACTGCCCGCGACCACCAGCTATGATTTAATTACCCAGGCGACGCCACTTGATGTGGTCGAGGTTCAAACAGGTCTCGGACTTAGTATCGACCAGATTGAATCCGGTTTTGTGCAAATGAGTGGTTTCTTTGGGGTGGGTTGGGACTGGGTCAGCCTGATGTTCCTGCTCGGCGGCCTGTTTTTAATATCCAAACGCGTCATAACCTGGCAAATTCCGGTGGCAATGATCGCCACACTGGCCTTGTTATCACTGATTGGTTATGTATTTGATCAACAAGCGAATCCTGATCCCTTATTCCATGTACTCGGTGGCGCCACCATGATCGGTGCATTCTTTATAGCAACGGATCCCGTCACCGCCAGCACCACTCCGCGGGGACGAATCTACTACGGTATCGGTATTGCGATCATTACCTATGTAATCCGTACCTGGGGAAATTATCCTGACGGAGTCGCCTTTGGTGTGCTGCTAATGAACATCGCTGTACCAACCATTGATTATTACACCAAACCAAAAGTTTTTGGCCAGTCAAATAAAAACAAGGATATGGATTAACGTGGAAAACGAAAAAGCCAAACCCGCCATCTCCTTAAGTAAAAATATGCTGGTTAATGCCGTCGTATTAGGATTGTTTGCGATAGTAGGCACCGCTCTCGTCGCTTATGTAAATGAGATAACCAAAGATCAGGTGGCCGAAAACATCCGTCACCATACTCTGAAAAAACTGCACGAGCTTATTGGACCTGATATCCATGATAACGATCTTGATACGGACACCATCCTGGTCACGGACGAGCTGCTTGGCAAGGGAGAAATGACGGTCTATCGTGCACGCAAGAATGAAAAACCAGTTGCCGCTATCATACAATGTGTTGCTCCTGATGGTTATAGTGGAAAAATTAGATTGTTGGTCGCAGTCAAAGTAGATGGTTCGCTTGCCGGGGTTCGAGTAACCGATCACCTCGAGACACCCGGGCTGGGTGACGCCATTGAAAGTCAAAAGTCAGACTGGATTTTTATCTTCAATGGTAAATCACTGTCGAATCCGCCACCTGAAAAGTGGACAGTCAAACGCGACAGTGGTGAATTTGATCAAATCACCAGCGCCACCATCACCTCACGGGCGATCGTTAAAGCAAGCTATAAAGCCCTGCAATATTTTAAATTAAATCGAAAACTCCTGTTTAAATAGGTATACACTTTATTAATTATGAATCCGCTTAAAGACATCATTAAGGACGGCCTGTGGAAAAGCAACCCGGCCACGGTGCAACTGCTGGGCTTATGTCCGTTGTTGGCCGTATCTGGCACCGTGGTGAATGCGCTTGGTTTAGGCATTGCCACCATGCTGGTGTTGATCACATCTAACCTGGTGGTGTCCTTGATACGTGATTATGTCCGTAGTGAAATACGCATCCCGGTGTTTGTGGTCATCATTGCCGTTTCGGTTACCCTGATTAAAATCCTGATGCTCGCCTACTTTTATGATCTTTATTTAACAATCGGCCTGTTTGTGGCACTGATCACTACCAACTGTGTCATCATCGCGCGCGCCGAGGCCTTTGCGTCCAAAAATAATGTTTTTCACTCAATAGCTGACGGCTTTTTTATGGGGCTGGGATTTACGCTTGTGCTCGTCGTACTGGGCACGCTACGAGAAATCATCAGCTACGGGACGTTGTTCCAGCAAATGAACCTTTTATTCGGCGAAAGTGCCAGCTGGCTGAAGATCACCCTTTTCGAAAATTATGACGGGTTTTTGCTGTCAATTTTGCCGCCTGGCGCCTTTCTTGGCCTCGGCTTCATCATTGCCCTGAAAAATGTCATTGACAACCGTCAAAACAAAGCCGCTGCGGTAAATCTGCCACAAACTGCAACATAATTTCTATTTCAAATTCGTGACAGAGTCCCTAGAATTCTCGCATAGAATAAACTCTTAGATAAACATAGTTTCTAAAAATAAAACGCAAGCGAGGATGGACTTGTGTCATGCGAGTAACCACAATAATAAAATTATTGTTGCTTGGTATTGCGATAGCAGGAATTATTAACATTGGATTGTTAGTAAAACTGCCTGACCTGACCCAGACAACAATACAAGAATATACAAAACTATTAAGTCAAAAATTTCCGTACGACTTTTATTTTGCCGTTGTCAGCCTGGCTGTGCTTTTCGTTTTGTTCATCTGGCAATTATTCACCCCCTCGCCAAACAAATTATATAAACGCTATAAAACTCTGGATTCAAATACGCTTGATTCCAACCGGAATCTTGCTGCCGAATTTTATAAGTCAGCCATTGATTATCGAGCCAATCATGGATCACGGTGTTATAACAAATACGTCATCAAAAAATTTGATTTTTTCTACGATTACCACAACTACGCCTTAGGCTGGATTGACGAAGTGGTGACGCTCTCTAAATCACATCCAGTACCATACTATTTTATTCAATCCGTTATTGCCTCAGGACATATCGGTCGTGTATTTAATCGTGTTCACTATGCATCCGGATTGATTGCCAGTAACCTGAAAATGAATACACCCATTCTATTTCATGATTGTACTGAGCATATCGAGTTATGGTCATACCAATCTCACCACGCCCTATGTAAAATAAAAAAAGACAGCGCCCATTTACAAACCGCACATCGACATCCAAATTATATTGCCGCATTCTTAACCGGCACCGAAGCAGAACACCAGAGCAAACAACAAATCGAATTGAGATTCCTGTCAACCCAAAACATTAAAGGCAAGCCGGTTCGAAGCGAAAAATACGCTAAACAGAATTTGCATGAAATGTTGAAGTGGCTGAAAAAAGCATCTAATACAACCTCTCGCTACCAGGCTAACAATGGTATCGAGGTCTCCGAAATTTCTGTGGGAGGTTCATCTGTCTACACAACCCCCCTCACCCGTACTCTTGAACAGCTGGTCTATAGCAAAATAGATGCCTTTTACCCTCGCTCAAAGCTTCCCATTGCCGACCAAAAGATCGCCCTGGATGCTGTGGTTCTGTGTAACGGTATCGGTATTCTCGCCGTGGTCGAAAAACATGAGCAGGGCTCGATAACTTATAATGGTGACTCGACCTGGTATCAATATCTTGGCGATAATACCATTGAACTCAAAAACCCATGTCAGCAAGCACGCCTGGCACGGGCTTCTTTAGGCAATTTACTAGCCACTTATAACCTGACACGTTGGCCCGTACTTAGCCTGGTAGTATATAGTAAAGACAATATCGAACTTAATCTCACCATGGGCAGCAAAAAACTGCAGTGCGAAGTATTGAAGCTATCCGGGCTGGAACGCTGGATAAAAGCCAAACGAAAAGCAGATATTGCCGACTTTAGCCAAAGTGATATCGCCATGTTTAATGCCATGATTGAACAGCACCCCGTCTACTCAAACGCCGTCTAATACCAGTTAATCCTTTAATATTATTTCTATTCTGGTTATGCTGCTTCTGGATTATGATAGTAATAGCGAAACCAGATTCAGCATGAGTCCAGCAAAAATAAAAACGATATTCTTACGATTACAAGCACAAAACCCTGAACCCACCACCGAGTTAGTCTATCGCAGCACCTTTCAGCTGCTGATTGCGGTGATCTTATCCGCCCAGGCTACTGACAAAAGTGTCAACGCGGCGACCAAAGAATTATTCAAAATTGCCGGAACGCCTCAAAAGATCCGGGATTTAAAAGAATCGGGTCTGAAAAAATACATCAAGACTATTGGCCTGTTCAATACCAAGGCAAAAAACATTATCAAGACCTGTAAGATATTGCTTGATGAACACAAGGGCAAAGTCCCGCAAACACGTGAAGCACTTGAGGCGTTACCTGGGGTTGGGCGTAAAACCGCCAATGTCGTTCTAAACACAGCATTTGGCCAGCCTACCATCGCCGTAGACACGCATATTTTCAGGGTCAGTAACCGGCTTGGCATTGCCCCCGGCAAAACCGTGGTTGAGGTAGAACAAAACCTTTTAAATAATGTCCCTAATCAGTTCAAACAGGACGCTCATCACTGGTTAATCTTGCTCGGCCGCTACACCTGTCTTGCACGCAAGCCAAGATGTGGCAGTTGTCTGCTGGAAGATCTTTGTCCATTTGACGAGAAAAACATCGATTAGTGGCAACATATGACGATTGAGGTACTGAATTTATATTAAGATCTCACAAAAGTTTAAAATCTAGGTCTTTGTGCAGCATTTTGTTTGAACTTTGCCTAAAATCACCATTCAAAGCTTGTATGTTTCAACAACCTGACTAAAGTTGAATCTAAAAGATAACCTGCGGCGTATTATTGGCATTCCCGGACGCGCAACAGGTACATATAATCCGGGTGCCAATTAAATTTTAAAACTACGGAGAGAACTATCATGTCAAAACAAATTCTTAAGCCTCTTTCAATTGCCCTGGGGGCAACTTTTGCCGTTTCTATGGCAGCAAGCAACATTGCTGTTGCAGCCCCTGCTGGCGACAACCCATTCGCCATGAGCGAACTACAAAGCGGTTATATGCAGGTTGCTGGTAAAGATGGTAAAGACGGCAAATGTGGTGAAGGCAAATGCGGCGAAGGTAAAAAAGCTGACGGAAAAGGTAAAGACGGTAAATGCGGCGAAGGCAAAGGAAAAGGCGGCAAAGACGGTAAATGCGGCGAAGGCAAATGCGGCGGCGACGCTAAAGGCAAAGATGGTAAAGATGGTAAATGCGGCGAAGGCAAGTGTGGCGGTAAATAAGCACACGGGCTAAGTAAAACCATGAACCAGAAATCTTACCCTGTTCATGGCGCAGGACTCGGTCTGCGACGGGAGATTATGCACTCCCTCGCAGACCCATTTCCTTCGCAGGTGAATTTTCTCGAAGTTGCCCCCGAGAACTGGATCGGCGTCGGTGGTGCCTACGGAAAATCATTCCGATCCTACACAGAACAACATGACTTTATCTGTCATGGTCTATCACTTTCTATTGGTTCCCCTGCCCCACTCGATGAGGCCTTTTTACATAAACTTAAATCTTTTCTGAAACTGCATAATATTTGTAGTTACAGTGAACATTTAAGTTATTGTAGTGATGATGGTCATCTTTATGATTTAATGCCTATCCCGTTTACTGAAGAAGCCGTGCATTATGTCGCACAGAGGATTAAACGCGTACAGGATATCCTCGAACAGCCCATTGCCATGGAAAACGTTTCTTACTATGCCGCACCAGGTAAACAGATGGAAGAAATCGAGTTCCTGAACGCCGTGCTTGATGAAGCGGATTGTAAATTACTGCTCGATGTAAATAACATCTACGTCAACAGTATTAATCATTGCTATGACCCCTATGAATTTTTAAATGCCATTCCCAGTGAACGCATTGACTACATCCATGTCGCAGGACACTTTGATGAAGCTGAAGATCTGAGAGTCGATACCCACGGTGCCGATGTAATCGATCCAGTCTGGGCGCTATTAGATAAAACCTATGAACTCTACGGTGTGATTCCCACCTTGCTGGAACGCGATTTTAATATCCCACCTATTCCCGAATTAGTGCAGGAAGTCGATACCATTCATGAAATTCAGCAACGCTGGACTGAGAAAATCGGCAGCGAGAACAAAACTCATGTACAACGAAGCTAAGATACCCGAATTTAAACAAGTACAATACGCCTTTGCAAAGCATCTGCGTAACCCGGCAAAAAATCCTCAGCCGGACAATATCGAAGCCCGGCGCATGAAGATCTACAGTGAGTTATTTTATAACAACGTTGAAGGCTTTATGTCGAATGCCTATCCGGTATTGCGCGAACTGACCGTAGATGAAAAATGGCATCGCATGATCCGGGATTATTTTGAAAAGCATAATGCGTCCACCCCATATTTCCAGGAAATGCCGCGTGAATTTTTAAAGTACCTGGAAAACGAACGTGAGGCCGAACAGGATGACTACCCGTTTATGCTGGAACTGGCCCACTATGAATGGGTTGAGCTGGCGTTAAGCGTAACCGATATCGAAAATGATTATACCAATGTGGATGTCGAGGGTGATTTGCTGGAAGGTGTTCCGGTGTTATCCAAAACAGCCTGGCCATTAAATTATAATTACCCGGTACATGAAATTAGCACCGAATGTTTACCAGAACAACCTGGCGAACAACCAACATATCTCGTTGTTTACCGTAACTCAGATGATGATGTGCATTTTTTAGATATTAATCCAGTCACCGCTCAACTATTACAATATATTTCAGAAGACTCAAACCTCACCTGCAAACAAATGCTGACAAGCATTGCTGAACAACTTAATCATCCGAACCCTGACGTCGTCATTCAGGGTGGATTACAGATACTAGATGATTTAAAAACCCGCGGCGTGATAATTGGAGTGAACAAAAGCTGATAATCCTGTCTAACTTATCGAAGCCCTGAGTGATCCGGACTATCCATCCATAGATAGATAGTCAGAGCCAGCAAAACAAAAAATGTGATTTTTATCGTTGCTGACAAAATCAATCGCCTGCAGCGATAGATTTTGGCAACCCTTCCATGGGTTGCAGAAAACTCTGAATTATTCAACGTTTGCTTTGACATAATAAATATATACAGGAGAGAGCCATGAACATCTTATTACAATTGCAGGGTCTGCTTGATAAATCCCGGAAGATCGATTTTCTCGCACCATTACTACTTCGAATTTTTCTTGCGCCGATTCTGATCATTGCCGGTTACGGAAAGCTGACGGGGCTGGAAAATACCGCGGCCTATTTCGGCAATCCGGATTGGGGACTGGGTATGCCCGCGCCAATGTTAATGGCCGTTCTCGCAGGCGCCACTGAATTTTTTGGTGGCATCGCCATATTAATTGGATTCGCCACCCGCTGGTTCGCAATTCCACTGATGTTTACCATGGTCGTTGCCGCTGGCACCGCCCATTGGCAAAACGGCTGGCACGCCCTGCCCGAACAAACCCTGACCGTACCCTGGGAATGGCGTATGGACAAGATTGAAGGCGCCGCAGATCGAAAGAACAAGGCACGCGAAATCCTCAAAGAACATAGCAACTACGATTATATAACCGAATATGGCAGCGTCACGATTCTGAAAAATGGTATCGAATTTGCGGCCACCTATTTCTTAATGTTATTGGTGTTATTTTTTATCGGTGGAGGTCGATACGCGAGTCTCGATTACTGGATAAAAAAACGATTTGATCCTGATTAATCTATTCTAACGAGCCGGCGAAAGCCGGCTTTTTTATTGGCCCCGCATTTATTTAGCGCTTTCCTGTTGGTATTCCTTTCGGGGAAGCAGAAAACCGACTATTTCATGTATAATCTCCCCTCGATTTATTGGGAGCACGTTATGTCGGATACAAAAAAAGTCGTTCTTGCCTATTCTGGCGGCCTGGATACCTCGATCATCCTCAAATGGTTGCAGGACACCTATCAGTGTGAGGTGGTGACTTTTACCGCCGATATTGGTCAGGGTGAAGAAGTCGAGCCCGCCCGCGCCAAAGCTGAAGCCATGGGCGTGAAAGAGATCTTTATCGAAGACCTGCGGGAAGAATATGCCCGCGATTATGTCTTCCCGATGTTCCGCGCCAATACCATTTATGAAGGTGAATATCTGCTCGGCACCTCGATTGCCCGTCCTCTCATTGCCAAACGGCTGGTTGAGATTGCCACCGATACCAACGCCGATGCCATCTCCCATGGCGCCACCGGCAAGGGTAATGACCAGGTACGTTTTGAATTAGGCGCCTATGCCCTCAGCCCCAATGTAAAAGTCATTGCCCCCTGGCGCGAGTGGGATCTGAACTCCCGCCAGAAATTAATGGACTACGCTAAAAAACATGACATCCCGGTCGACTTCAACAAGGGCAAAAAATCGCCCTACTCGATGGATGCCAATCTACTGCACATTTCCTATGAAGGCGGTGTGCTTGAAGACCCATGGGCCGGCCCGGAAGATGAGATGTGGCGCTGGAGTGTGTCCCCCGAAGACGCACCCGATACCGCCACGACACTGGAATTAGAATACAAACGAGGCGACATCATCGCCATCGATGGCAAGGCCATGTCAGCGGCGACGGTGATGGAATATCTGAACAAAGTCGCTGGAGCTAACGGCGTCGGACGCGATGACATCGTTGAAAACCGTTATGTCGGTATGAAATCACGCGGCTGTTACGAAACCCCGGCCGGCACCGTGATGTTAAAGGCCCATCGCGCGATGGAATCCCTGACCCTCGATCGCGAAGTCGCCCATCTCAAAGATGAACTGATGCCAAAATACGCCAGCATGATCTACAACGGTTACTGGTGGGCACCCGAACGCCAGATGATGCAGGAGATGATCGACGCCTCGCAAAAAACCGTGAATGGTTTTGTGCGGATCAAGTTATACAAAGGCAACGTAATCGTCGAAGGACGAAAATCGGAAACCGACAGCCTGTTCGATGAAGCCATCGCCACCTTTGAAGACGATGCCGGTGCCTATGATCAATCCGATGCGCATGGGTTTATTAAACTCAATGCCCTGCGGATGCGGATTGCAGCGATGCGGCAGAAAAAATAATAGCCTTATAGTTTGCTAATTATGTTGATAAAAAAAGCAATATCTATTTCAGTACTTGGGATGGCCACCTGCTTCAACAATTGCACTACAATGGATAATAATGAACCGTAAACTGACAGCATGGAAAAAAAGCAGAAAATTTGGTGATATTTATGGTGGGCGAACAAAACGCCGATTAGAAGACAATATATTCCAAAGAGCTCACAGTCTCAAACGTCCAAACCCAGGAGAAAGGCTTCCAATTCTAATAGAAGAAAATCCGTCAAAGCATTTTTTCTTTCCCATCTCTGCAGAAGAGGCAAATGATGCACTAAAATCATTACCTAAGAGAGATTACACAGGGATAACTCATATATGGCTAAAAAGAATTAAATTGTCTGACTATGAGGATGGATTGCTGCCCTTAGCCGAATTTATATGCGGTAGTGGTGTTAGAGTAATTGTACTCTATCCCTGGCCGAGGACTATGGTGCAAAATTTCGGGCAGAAAAAACCTTCGCAGCGCATGACTAATGAATATTCAAAATATCATAGTATCGTTAAAAAAGTCGAAGGAAATTGGCAATGCAAATGGCAACTTACCCACCTCAGAAAATTTTACATAGCCTCACTACTTTATCATGAAGTGGGCCACCATATTGATTGGTATAATCGCCACTGGAGTAAATCCAATTCAAAACAATTAGAGGACTACGCAGATCAATACGCAATACAAAAATCATCTACTGGCACGTATGTTTTTAACAGACTAGAAAAATCACAGCTTAAAAAAAACTGAAATGTGCAAGGAAAGTTATCCCGTCACTTCGCCACCTTACGCTGCAACACAATATGCACATCAGTCGGATTATAGCCAAGCTTCTTCAAATCCTTACTGCGTTTAGTATGAATCTTGATTAATAACTTATCTTCATCGATACCGCGTTTAATCAGATAATCCCGCACTCCCCGTGCTCGGCGTGTCGCCAGGCGGAAATTATATCTAACCAGTCCTTTACTGTGCGTATAAAGCTCAAGATCAATTTGTTTAACACCTTCATCGGCATTTAGAATTTCCAGCACTTCATCCAGTTGACGTTTTGCCTTGACGCGTAATTTAGAACTGTCTTCATGAAAATGTACGATAGTGCGTTTTACACTGCGGTAATCGTATTTTAATAATTGACCAACGCAACGGTGAAATAGATCCAGGCTTTCCTGAAAGTTTAAGGCCGATAACATGACTTCCATATCGTCTGCACCATCAGCCGCATCCCAGTAACGCATGACCGGTCGCATGCCTTCACTCATCTCCAGAAATAAACGGCGTGACCATTCTTGCGATGCGGTGACCGCACGTTCACCGGGTTCAACTTCGATGACACCCAGATCTCGGGCCTTACTATAGTGTTGCCATTCGGGCGGTTCGGTGCGGACATGTGCTTTGCCGATACCGGCCGGAGGGTGGGCAACAAACAACGCAAATTCGAGTGGCTGACCGACGCCCTGACGAAATTCGACATGGCCGTAATGATTTATTTTCTGTCGCATTGCGCACAGCGATTTCGATGCATCCACCTTCCAGAATTCGGTTAGCCCCGGCGAGTATCGGTGTAGATCCGCAATACCCAATGATTCGGATGGATTCATATGGCGATTTTCGGTATTCACCAGTTCATCGGGGTGTTTGTGGGTCTTGACCTGTTTCGATTTTTTATTTTTACCAAATAACCGGCTGAACCAGGATTCTCGCTTTTTTGCTTCGGGCGGAGGTGCTGATGTTGTCGATGCTGATTGTGCTGGTGTGGATGTAGAAGTAGTCGATGTTACGCTGGGTGGCAGTACCTGTTCTGGCTCAGATGCACTTACTGAATCTTGAGCATTGGTCGCATCGTTCGATTTTGATGCGGCATCGGCTTTGGCCTTTGCTGCTGCCTCCGCCCTGGCCTTTTCTTCCGCTTTGGCCTTATCAATACTATCGGTTGGAAATTTACTGAAACGTGGAGGGGCGGCGATCACGGTTGTGATCGCGGCAAACAGGGACACAATAAGTACAATCCTTAATATCATGCCCTGTTAAAAGCAGGTTTTGTGCCAGATCGTATTTACTCGTATTTAATAGGGGTCAGAGACGTATTTTTTGCTGGTAGGTCAGCTTAAGAAGTATATTGGTCAGGAAAAATACGTCTCTGACCCCTATTAAATCTTAAATACCTATTTTTTCTTACGTTTCTCACTACGACGCAAACGGGATGCCAACCGTCGAGCCAGGTCACCAAATAACTCGGTCTGAGTGGGATGTGGATGTATTGCCTGACCCACCTGCTCCAGGGTCATGTTACCCGCCACCATCATCACGCCTTCGCCAATCAATGTATCGGCATGATCGGCGAGGAAATGTACACCGACGATTCGATGTGAGGCCTTATCGGCTACCAGCTTGATTAAACCATGAGTTTCATTATTAATCATGGCCTTAGCGTCAATACTCATCGGGACTTTGATCTCGACCGCATCGATTCCTTTGGCCTTGGCCTGTTCAGTCGACAGCCCAACGAAGGCCGCTTCTGGGCGGGTAAATATCACACCGCAATCTTTGTCTTCATCATATTGAGCCGCCTCACCAGCGATGTTCATCGCCGCTACACGCCCCTGTTGGCCTGCCGTGTGAGCGAGCATTAATCCACCAATGACATCACCCACCGCAAAGATATTATCGGCCGACGTCCGGCAACGATTATCCGCTGTGATGACACCTTTTTCCGTTTTCACGCCGGCTTTGTCGAGACCCAGATCGTCGGTTACCGGGCGTTTGCCAGTGGCCATGATCACATAATCACAGCCGAAATTTCGGGCCTTGCCTTCGCTGTCTTCAAAGCTGAGCTTCATATTGCCGGGCTCACCCTTGATGGATTTAATCTTTGCACTGGTCTCGATAGTGAGGCGTTTGTCGTCATTTAGCACGGCGGTCAGCTGGCTGGCGACTTCTTTTTCGACTTCGGCCAGGATTCGATCCATGCCTTCGAAAAGCACCACTTTCGTACCAAAATCCTGGAAGATCTGCGCCATTTCGACGCCGATCGCACCACCACCGATAACACCGAGGCGTTTAGGTACTTCGGTTAGTCCCCAGACCGTATCCGAGGTCAGGACACCGCCAGATTCAAGACCATCATGTGCACCGTCTATTGGCGGCACAAATGGTGGCGCACCAGTGGCGATAATCGCAGCACCGAAGCTGATCTTTTTACCTTTCTTACCATCACCGGCCGCGGCACGTAGGTGGGGATTTTTGTTATTGCCACCGCTATCGACAAACACGGTATGATTATCGATAAATCGGCCATACCCCTGCATTACGTCAATTTTGACACCTTTATCGGTTTTTAGCGCCATTTCGCCACGCGTTTCCAGCACGTTTGTGCGTGTTTTTTCCAGCTTGGCCCAGTTTAGTTTGGCCGCTTTGGTGCCCTCAATGCCTAAATGCCCGTCTTCAGCACGATCACGAATTCGATCCGCCGCCGCGCGCCAGGCCTTGGATGGAATACAACCGCGCCACAGGCATTCGCCACCGGGGAACGGGGCATCGTTGATCATCGCCACTTTATAGCCATGTTCGATTAGATCGCGGGCCGCATCTTCACCACCCGGACCGCCACCGATGACCACCACGTCGTAATCATATTGGCCTTTTTCAAGCGTAAAGCCCGATGCTACCGGCTGGTTTGAAACCGCCGTAACACTGGCATCGAGCCAGGTTGGGTTCTGAACATATTCTTTAAACGCGTTTAAGAATTTCGCCGCATCGGCACCGTTGACGATACGATGATCGGCGGTCACGGTAACCGGCATACCAGCAGGACCTAAGGTCGAGATGGCAAAGATAGCCGAGGTACCCGGTGACGGGATCGCATCAAATGAGGCAATGCCCATCATGCCCATATTCGAAATGGTGAAGGTAGGATTTGAATATTCATCAGGTTTCAAGCGTCGAATACGTGCACGCTTAACTAAATCAACCCAGTCGGCTCCCAGGCTGGTGATGTCACGATTAGCCACATCACGTAAAACCGGTACGACCAGGCCCATGCCTTCGGTTTCAACCGCGAGACCAATATCAATTTGTTCACGCTCAACGATACGATCCTCGTGCTGATAAACGGCATTTACAATCGGGAAATCCTTAATCGCCAACGCCGCAGCCTTGGCCAATGCAACCGTTAACGACACGCCTTTGGCTTTTGAAGAGGTCTTTAACACGCTCGGATCGATGTTCACAGTAACGCGGAACAGTGGCATGGATAACGAGAATTCCATGTTCTGGGCAACGGCCTTCTCCATCGCATTCATCGCACGGCCCTGACCCGGCACCTGGAAGACACGGCGCGCCGAGGTTTGCACCTCGGCGTTCAAAACATCGGATGCGATGATCGCACCTTCAGGACCACTACCAGTGATCGCATTTAAATCAATACCATGTGCGCCCGCAAGCTGGCGAGCATACGGCGTCGCCTGCCCCTGTTTGGGTCGTGGTGAGGGTGTCGCACCGGAAGGTTGTGCAGGAATTCTTGTCTTCGCTTTAGCGGTACCCGCAGGCTCCGGTTTCGGTGTCGAAATATGTGTTTCGGATTTTGCACCAACCGTAGATTTAGCTTTGCTATCGATAACAGCAGACGCATCCTGAACCAGGAAGCCAATTGAATCACCCACCGCAACCACGCTGTCAACATCGGCTAATGGCCCAGACAGGATCCCGTCACGGAAGATCTCAACATCCATGATCGCCTTATCGGTTTCAACCTGCGCGACCACATCGCCACGGTTAACCTGATCACCAATCTCTTTATCCCAGCTCACCACCACCCCTTCGGTCATGGTGTCGGAGAGTTGTGGCATTTTGATCATATAGCTATCAGTGGGTGCATCGATAACAGGCTGCGCCATTTCGACAGTTGGATCATTATCTGAGGATGGGTCACTGTCAGTAGCATCGCCTTCAGTAGCGACTTCGGATTCAGTGGCCACTAGATAGGCCATCGCCTCACCAACCGGGATAACCGAATCAACTTCAGTTAACGGGCCGGAGAGATAGCCTTCACGGAACACTTCCACATCCATAATGGCCTTATCGGTTTCGACCGTGGCCACAATGCTGCCACGTTCAACAAAATCACCGATCTCTTTTTCCCAGGTCACCACCGTGCCTTCGGTCATGGTGTCAGAAAGCTGGGGCATTTTAATGATGTAGGGGTCTGCCATGTATAATTCTCTTTTAAATTTATTTATCGAGGGCGCAGGCTACGGAAAAAAATATTCCCAATAACCTTAATTTGTTTTATTCGCCCTCTCCCTCAGGGGAGAGAGCCGGGTGAGGGATGCAATATCCCTCACCTCATCCTCAATAGAGCGTTTGTTAAATCTTACCTAATGCCTTTAACGCACCCTGGTAAACGTCATCCACATCCGGGATCGCCGCCTGTTCCAGCTTGTGGTTATAAGGTACCGGCACATCGGCCGCATGAATTCGTACTGGCTGAGAATCCAGCGCAAAAAAGCAGTCTTCCATGATACCGGTGATGATTTCAGAACCGACACCCACCGGCGCTTCATCTTCTTCAGCAACTAATACGCGATGCGTTTTTTCAACGGAGCGACGAATGGTTTCACGGTCGATAGGCTTTAATGAACGCAGATCCACTACTTCAGCGCTGACGCCATCGGCCTCTAATTTCTTTGCCGCTTCCAGACATAAATGCACTGAGAAGTTGTAGCCAATCAGGGTAATGTCTTCACCGGTGCGTACGACTTCTGCACCTTCTAAAGGACGGAAGAATTCTTCGTCGGGGATATCTTCTTTCAGGTTATACATGCGTTCGTGTTCGATGATGATCACCGGGTCATTGCAACGCACCGCTGATTTGAGCATGCCATAAGCATCCAGTGGACCACGCGGGGTTACCACACGCAAACCTGAGGTACTCATAAACATACGCGCTAAACGCGCCGAGTGTTGCGCCGCTAACTGGTGAGCAGTACCACCGGGGGTACGCATCACAATCGGACAGCTCACTCGGCCACCGGACATATAGCGAATCTTGGCCGCTGCATTCACCAGTGTATCTAAAGCTAACAGGGCAAAGTTAATCGACATGATTTCGATTATTGGGCGCATGCCGATCATCGAGGCACCGATACCAATACCGGTATAGGAGTTTTCTGAAATCGGACAATCGACGATGCGCTCAGGGCCATATTTATCGAATAAACCTGAGGTAGCCTTATAGGTACCGCCGGCGACACCGATATCTTCACCCATCGCGATCACTAACGGGTCGTTTGTCATTTCTTCATCGTGGGCGCGTTGTATCGCTTCCCAATATGCTATTTCTGCCATAATAATTCTCTTCTTCGGATATTATTTTCGAATGATTTATTTAAGAGGTCCAATCCAGCGAGGATCAGGATCGTCGTCCAGTACAAATTTATACAGATCAGCCACTTTAGGCTCAGGGCTATCTTCCGCAAACTTGATAATCTCGTTTTCGATCTCGTTATCAATCTCGTCTTCCATCTTTTTGATGTCGGCCTTTTTAATCGCTCCGGCCTTAATCAAACGTTCAGACAGTATCTTGATCGGATCACGTTTCTCCCACTCGGCTTCTTCTTCCTTGGTACGATAACCTTTGGCATCCGACATTGAGTGGCCACGATAACGATAGGTCATGAACTCGATGAAATACGGTTTTTGTTCTTTGCGCACATAATCGACGGCCTTTTTAGCCTCTTTCATCACGATATCGATATCCATGCCATCATGCTGACTGGACTTGATGTTATAAGCCGTATCCACCCGTTTGTATTGATCGGTTTGCGCAGTTGAACGATCGATATGGGTACCAATCGCATAGCCATTATTTTCGCAAACAAACAACACTGGCAGATTCCAGACACTGGCCATGTTCATGGTTTCATGGAAGGTACCCTGGTTGTTGGCACCGTCACCGAGGAAACAGATAGCGATCTGGTTGGTTTTTTTGTGTTTACAGCCTAAGGCTAAACCCGCCGCGAGTGGGAATGGTTGCCCGACCAGGGCATAACCACCCATGAAGTTGGCGGTTGGATCAAAGATGTGCATCGAGCCACCACGGCCACCAGACGATCCCGTCTCTTTGCCATAAAGCTCGGCCATAATCTCTTTGGCCGGCGCACCTGCTTTCAAGGCATGGACGTGATCACGATAGCCGGTAATCACATAATCACCTTTTTCACCAACGCCAACGTTGGCCATTTCCAGCACACCAGTAGCCACCGCCTCCTGGCCGGAATACAAATGTAAGAAACCACCGATCTTACGTTCAACATAGGCTTCGAAACACCTATCTTCGAAACGGCGGTAGAAAATCATGTCGCGTAACAGACGTGTCTTGTCGCTGTCGTTCATTGAAAATCCTTAAGAATGCTAAAATTTAAATTAGGGCCGACCTGTTGATTATTTATCCACCGGCCCAATGCCTGAAAGGCGCGTATCATCGGCTTTTTCGCTTATAAAATCAAGGAAATCCCCTATCATACTCATGTGAATATCCCAGAATAAGCTTAACTATCAGATGCTTGCAGTAAAGATTCGTTTTCTATGATTGCAGTCGTAAAGTGAAACTCGCTCTGGCCGACTTATACTTTGTATAAATAAAGAGTATATATAAGGTATGAGCGCCGTTAACGAACATATGATTGCCGAGCAAACCATCCACGCCTGGTGTATCGACTTATCGCGGAGCATCCAGCAACAAGATATAGACAAGCATATGCAACTGGTCTCACAACGCGTGCAGGTGTATGGCATGCCAACCAAAGACACGATTAACTTCAGGCAATGGAAATCCCGACGTAAAAATGAATTTATCAACGACACCCTGTTGGCGATTAACTTTAAAGAAGTTCGTTTAATCAGTAGCACGCCCAAACGACTGCGCTTTAATACCCAGGAGACCATGTTGGGTAAAGATGGCAAGATGGTCCTGCTAGACAAGAATATCACGCTCGAACTGGAAGAAGATGAAACCTGGCGAGTGATAGAAGAAAAGGTCAACTCCTGGCGTGTGAAGAAATTAGATCTGGCCAGCTTTTAAGGTTTGTTAATCCAACGTTACCTGAATATCTTTTCACTGAATAGATTCCCCTCTCCAGGGGAATGACGTACGATAGAATTCACAGACCATGATTCCCTTCGCAGATCAGGCAACAAACAGGAATAATAAAAATAGGGATTACACATAATGAGCAACAAGGATAAATCCTTTCGCACCGAAAAAGACAGCATGGGTGAGCTGCAAGTTCCGGCAGACGCTTTATATGCTGCTCAAACACAACGAGCGGTTGATAATTTTCCGATAAGCGGCCTGACCATGCCACGTGCCTTTATTCGCGCCCTCGGTCTGGTGAAATCCTGCTGTGCCGTTGCTAATCACGGTTTATCATTACTTGATGAAAATATTGCCGCGGCCATTCAACAAGCCGCTGAACAAGTTGCCAGTGGCGAACATGATTCGCACTTTCCGATCGATGTCTTTCAAACCGGCTCGGGCACCAGTACCAACATGAATGCCAATGAAGTGATCGCTAATCTGGCGACACAACAACTTGGCGAACGTGTTCACCCCAATGATCATGTCAACATGAGCCAAAGCTCTAATGATGTTATCCCGACCACGATTCATGTCAGTGCCTGCCTTGAGATCGAAGATAAATTATTGCCGGCGGTACAATTTTTAATAGATGAAATCGATACTCGCGCAAAAGAACTCAGCGGCGTGACTAAAACTGGACGCACCCATTTAATGGATGCCATGCCGGTTACCTTCGGACAGGAATTAAGCGCATGGTCCACTCAGCTCAAGAATGGAATGTACCGCATCCAGGCCTCGCTAACTCGAATGCGTGCCCTGCCACAAGGTGGAACCGCTGTAGGCACCGGCGTGAATGCCCATACTGAATTTGGCGACCGGGTTGCCATCGCCTTAAAAGCCCGAACAGGATTTGCCTTCACGACCATGGAAAATCCGTTTGTCGGCTTAGCCAGTCAGGATATAGCTGTAGAAATGAGTGGCCAACTCAAAACCCTGGCGGTCACCTTGATGAAGATTGCCAATGATTTGCGCTGGATGAATTCTGGCCCACTCGCAGGACTGGGTGAGATTGCCCTGCCCGCACTTCAGCCCGGTAGTTCTATCATGCCGGGTAAGGTCAATCCGGTGATACCCGAGGCCGTTGCTCAAGTTTGTGCACAGGTCATTGGCAATGATGCAACCATCACGATAGGCGGTCAGAGTGGTAACTTTCAATTAAATGTTATGTTGCCGGTAATAGCCTATAACCTGCTACAAAGTATCGAATTGTTAAGTAACGCGGCTAAAGTATTAGCTGACAAAGCGATCAAAGACTTCCAAGTCAATCACGATAATATTAATGCCGCACTGGAAAAAAATCCAATTCTGGTAACCGCTTTAAACAGGGTAATTGGTTATGAGAAAGGCGCCAGCATTGCTAAAAAGGCCTACGCCGAAAAACGCCCGGTGCTCGACGTCGCGCTTGAAGAAACCGATTTATCTGAACAAGAGCTTAAAAAACTGCTCGATCCGGCTAAATTAACCCAGGGAGGAATCGAGTAACCAGGCTGAATTTTATAGCTAATTGTCAGAAATAAATTGCTTAATGCCGAACAAAAACTATTTAATTACATTCAGGAAAATATAGCCAACCCTACCCCATATCTGTAAAATGTCGTTAGATATTTTAATGGAAAATATTTTTTTAGAATCAATCAAGGAGCTTTGGTATGAAAATCGTTCTCAGCAGATACCTGCTATTGTTATTCGCGCTTACTTTCTCACTCAATACCGCCTTCGCGGATATGTTCGATGAAGAAGAAGATCAAAATACGACGGCCAAAACGGTTCCCGAAGGTACGCCGCTTTATACTACGATCAATATCTGGTACGAAAGACCAACGAAAATTTTTCCCCTTTTCCATAGAGGTGCAATACTTCCCGTCGGAACAAAGGTTACCCTCGGCGATATGAATAGCAAGGCATTTAAATTTAAAACTGAAAGTGGCGCTGAATACAGAATATATTCAAGAAAATATTACAGTATGACCGGACAGGAGATGAGCAATCTTTTCTTCAGCAAAAAAAATCCCATGGCCAAAGGTGGACAGTTTCACAAATTCTCCAAGATGGAACAAAAACAGATAAAAGCCGGCATACTCAAAAAAGGGATGAGCCGAAAAGCTGCGATCATGGCCTATGGTTACCCTCCAACTCATGTCAATCCAGATATTAATGCAGATGTCTGGCAGCTCTGGAAAAGTCGTTGGGATAAAATACAGGTTACTTTTACAAAGGATAAAATAACTAACATACTGGACTAATTAACGGTTCCGACTGCCTATCCACCTGACAATTTCAATATACTATGTGGACGGGCATTCGGATCGCTTACCCAGTATCAATAACGGTAACTATCCAGATAACTTAATCTATCCAATGCAATAATGGCGCGGGTTCGTCTATACGCCGTACGGTAGGGCTCTGCTTGTGGAAACAATTTATAGGCCTGCTCAAGATATTCAACGGCACGTTCAGAACAACAATCCGTATCCCAAAGACTCATACCTATCTGAAAAGCTATTTCAGCAACCATCGCATCGTCATTATCACTCGCGATCTGTGCATCAATGACTACCGAAGGTTTCTCGCTAGCGAAGAATGTCATATAACGTGTTGCTTCCATTTTACGTGCCGCCGCGTGTTCAAACACACTACAGGCAACCATACTATCATTTTCATCCTGGCATACCCCGGTACCGCGGTGAACGGCATACTCTGGTATTCCTGCAGGTGGGGTTAGTGGGCATCTTAACCTTAGATCGCCAAACAACGGTGCCGAGAGTAATTGTTCAGAGTTATCTGGATTAATTTTAATAATAGCTTTTGGAATCACACCGCCTCGATACAGTACCCGATAGCGGGTATCACCTGACTGGTAATCCTGGCAACTATAATGATTGTTCATACCATTAAAACTGGACTGACAAATTTTACTATGACCATTGGCAACGGTGTCATAGGGCAATAAATCAAGGCATTCATTCGCATTACTAAAGCTGGCCATGAGCAGCAAAATACTAACTATAGAAATTTTCAGGTAAATCTTGAGTACCGTATTTTGACTAAAAAACATCACACAACTCCTATACGTCTACCGTTTCGGTGATCTAACCTCCGCCTTTTTTATTAGTATGATTATTAAGTAATCCCCATATTCCAATAATATCTGCAATACCTGTGCCAGTTAAATCAGCCTTTAAACAACCATAACCTCGAGTACTCCAGATACTGGCATGACGTTAAAGCGTCAAAAACATGCCTTTTATTGACAGCTTAATATTATTATCGAACTTTAATATCAATTCTGTAGTTGTTTATTAAAATAATTTCTCTACTTTCATTTTCTGGAAAAGTGGATGCCTGGCAGAAATGGCCTGAAATTAATATGACGTAAAAAAAACGATAAACACTCACCACTTGCTGGTAATTCACAGGGTCACCTGTGACAGCGTTCACTCATTAAAAATATTAAATAAGAACTGTGTAAGCTTGTTCACATTTGTCGTGCTCTAAACTTGATCTACATCAATTCGGTTTGAGCATGTTTGGTTAATACTGCGCTTCACAAATATTTATCAGGTAAATATATTTAAAGATTATAAATATGGTTTATGAAACGCATATCCCGCAAACAGACACACAGAACATAACTTATATTCTGCATGGAAATTGTTATATCAATTTAACAAACCGGTGTAGCTTGCGTTGTGGATTCTGTCCAAAATTTAATAAGCAATGGGATGTAAAGGGTTATGCATTACGCTTAAAGGTAGAGCCAGATCGACAACAGATTCTATCTGCCGTCAATGATCCTTCTTTCTATAATGAAATCGTATTTTGTGGCCTGGGTGAACCAACCTTACGTTTGTATGAATTGCTCAGCATCTCTATAGAACTTAAACAACAAGGTGCAAGGATCCGCGTTAATACCGATGGCCTCGCAAACGTAATTTATGCTCAAGATATAACGCCTTTGTTCAACGGCTGTGTTGATGCCCTTTCTATTTCCCTGACGGCACACAATGAACAGCTCTATATAAAACATTGCCGTCCACCAATGGATAATGCATACCATTCCATGCTGGAATTTGTTCGTGCTGCTCAAAAACATGTACCAGACATTACCTTAACGGCAATTGAAGGCCTTGATGAAGTAGATATGTCTGCATGCGCAGACATTGCCAATAAGCTCGGTGTTAAATTTCGAGGACGTGTTCTGGATGAAGTTGGCTGATGAGTTTATCAGATTATGTACATACCTTTGGGCAAGCAATGTTGTCTCGCTACAAAGAACGCATTCATAAAGTTGCCATTGATGCCAGCTTCACCTGCCCTAACCGTGATGGCAGCATAGGGCGCGGCGGCTGTACATTTTGTAACAATGTTTCGTTTAGTCCAAATGGTCGGCGTCCACCTAGCATAGACCAGCAAATCAATGCCGGACGACAGGTTATCCAGAAACGAACCGGTGCCAAACGCTACATTGCCTATTTTCAGGCCTATACCAATACTTATGATGACATAAATATTCTCAGGTCACGTTATGACCAGGCACTGACTGAACCGGATGTGATTGGCCTGTCTATTGGGACAAGGCCAGATTGTGTACCGGATGCAGTACTGGATTTATTAGCCGAGTATTCTAAAAGCGGTTATGAAATTTGGCTAGAACTGGGATTACAAAGTAGTTTCGATGAAACATTACAACGCGTCAATCGAGGTCATGGGTTTAATGAATATCGTCGTGCGGTTAAAGCCGCGCGCAAGCGTGGAATACAGGTATGCACGCATCTAATCGTCGGTTTACCTGGTGAGAACCGTTCACATGTACAAACCAGTTTATTACGTACTATGGAGCTGGGTGTCGATGGCATAAAGTTACATCCATTGCATGTTGTTAAAGGCACCGCGCTGGCGAACCAGTGGCGAAAAAAAGAGTATCAGCCTTTGGAACTAGATGAGTATGTAAGCACAGTAGCCGACCTGGTGGAATTAACGCCTGCCAATATTATTTATCATCGCTTAACCGGAACCGCTTCAAAAAATATTCTATTGGCGCCAGACTGGTGCTCGAAAAAGTGGAAAGTTTTAAATAGTATTGAAGCAGAATTGAAACATAGAGGGAATTTTCAGGGAATACGTTATGGAGCTCAGACCTCATGGTTACAGTAGAACAACTACCCGATCTGGTATGCCCAGCAGGTAGCTTACCAGCCTTGCGTGCCGCAGTCGATAATGGCGCCGATGCCGTCTATATCGGTTTTAGTAACACAACCAACGCGCGTAATTTTCCCGGATTGAATTTTGAGATGCACGATGTAATTCGAGGTGTGCGTTATGCTCATGATCGATCCTGTAAAGTTATGCTAGCTCTGAACACTTACCCGCAAACAGATAACTGGCAGCTGTGGGCGGAGGCGTTAGAAAATGCATCCGATCTAGGTCTTGATGCAGTCATTATGGCCGACCTTGGATTATTACAATATGCCGTTAATAATTACTCCAACTTACCCTTACATCTTTCCGTACAAGGTTCAGCGACGAACCAGTTTGCAATTGCATTTTATTATGAGCAGTTTGGGATAAAGCGAGTGATATTACCTCGTGTCCTGTCAATCGCCCAGGTACAGAATGTGATTGAGGCAACACCGGTCGAAGTAGAAGTTTTTGGTTTTGGTAGTCTATGTGTCATGGTCGAAGGGCGATGCATTATGTCTTCTTATGTTACCGGAGAATCACCTAATACTGCCGGAGTATGTTCACCAGCCCATGCCGTAAGTTGGGAGGAAACCACTGAGGGACGTCAATCAAGATTAAACAATGTATTAATAGATCGTTATAAACCTGATGAAGCCGCAGGCTACCCTACACTGTGCAAAGGACGATTCCAAACAGCTAGCGAAGCATTTTCTGATAGCGAAGCGTTTTATGCTATCGAAGAACCAACCAGTTTAAATGTGTTACCGATTATACCTAAACTGGTCGAGATGGGCGTGGCCGCAATTAAAATAGAAGGTCGTCAACGTAGCCCGGCCTATGTCGCAATAGTAACAAAAATATTTCGGACCGCCCTCGATGCGTATCAGGCTAATCCTGAACATTACAAACCTGAACCTGACGGGTTAAAACAATTACATCGTATATCCGAAGGGTGTAGTAGCACACTGGGCGCACTACATCGTCCCTGGCAATAACATGGACGATTCTAAAACATGAAAATATCATTAGGACCAATACAATATTTCTGGCCTGCACAGCAGGTTTATTCCTTCTATGAGCAGGTAAAAACCTGGCCTGTAGATATCATCTATCTTGGTGAAAATGTTTGCGCCAAACGACGCGAGCTAAAACTGGATGACTGGATACGTATCGCCGATGAGTTAACCGCCGCAGGCAAACAGGTTATTCTTTCAACCATGGTATTGCTTGAAGCAGATTCAGAGCTATCACGCTTGAAACGAATATGTGAAAACAGGAACTATAAAATCGAAGCCAATGATTTATCGGCTGTATACATTCTTAATGGCATAAAAAGATTTGTGGCTGGCCCGCATATTAATATATATAACGTTAATACATTAAATTTATTATTCGAGCTAGGCATTTACCGTTGGGTAATGCCGATTGAACTATCTGCACAGGCACTGGAAAAAATATTAGCCGATAAACCCGATGAGCTGGAAACCGAGGTTTTTGCTTATGGTCATATTCCTCTGTCATTTTCGGCCCGATGCTTCACCGCCAGAATGCACAACCTGCCCAAAGATCAATGTGATTTCTTGTGTAAGCATGATCAGCAAGGCATATCTTTATATACCCAGGAACAGAATAAATTATTTAATATTAATGGTATCCAGTTACAGTCGGGTGTCCCCTGTAATTTGATCGAAGCGGTCGAGCAAATGCAGGTACTTGGCGTAGATGTGGTACGCCTGTCACCTCAGGCAAACGGAATGCAAACAGTAGTTGAAATGTTTCAAGGTGCTATAAATAAAACAATAAGCAAGAATGTTATCGAGTCATGGACATCAGAACATGCGCATGGCAACCAATGGTGTAACGGATACTGGTATGGTCAAGCCGGTATGGACTGGCAGCCCCAAAACAATGTCAAAGTAGATTTTAGTGTGGAAACTCCAGTAAACACCGTCAAATAAGCCGCCATATGGTTCTATAAAAGCCTCCGGCCCAGAGCCTGCAAACGCGTACCTATATTGGCACGTTGCAACAACGGTGCAATAACCTCGGCGACGGGCTGGCCAAATAAATTTTGTAAATGGATGCGTGTATCAAATTCCATTGCATCCATGACGTTTCGTAAATACAAGCCGTCTTCGGTATTGCCTTGCAGACTTAACTCCTGATTAAAAAATAGTGTATCAGGGTCTTCATTATGCGTGGCAAGCAACAGAAAGTTTTTCGTACTACCCTGCACATGAATATCAACCGGCTCATCGCCTTTTAAATTAGCCGTTAAAGCACCTGCTTCGATTTTAAATCGCCAACAGTTTCCCGTGTCGGTAAAAGTAAGCTGTAAAACTTTACCCTGTAATTTCACCAGTTTATTAGCAAATGGCTGGCCACGTACTAACTGTGTACATATCCGACTAAAAAGTTGACTGTGTACACGATCAGGTATCGTGCGCAAGAGCAGCTTTAAAGGTATGAGAGTCCTGGACATATTAAATATCAACTAGTTAGGTGACGGCTGTAAACTCTAAATTAGCAGACTATTCGGATCTCAATCATTGACCTACATCAGGTCATAGTCGATTTCGATATACCGAAACAATATTATTTTATATGGCGCCAGGCTCTCCTGTAAATATCCGTACAATTCTAATGATATAACCAGATGGACGCTAGCGGTTCACATTGACTTTGCTATACTCCCTGACAAATTAAAATGTTCTATTGATAATAATAATGAGCGTTACCGCATAATCATATTGCGCTCTATAAATTCAGGATTAATTATCTATGTCTGCAATTTCTCAATCGCATAACGAGCGCCCTGAGGCAGTTTCCTTCAGAGAAGCATTTATTTACTGGTTAAAACTGGGCTTTATCAGTTTTGGTGGGCCCGCAGGTCAGATCAGCATGATGCATCAGGAACTGGTTGAGCGACGTCGCTGGATCTCTGAGCACCGTTTTTTACATGCATTAAATTACACCATGGTCTTACCTGGTCCCGAGGCACAACAATTGGCCACTTATATTGGCTGGCTCATGCACGGGGTGTGGGGCGGAATAATGGCCGGGTTCCTGTTTGTGCTGCCTTCATTATTTATTCTAATTTCCCTGACCTGGATTTATCTGACTTATGGTGATGTGGCTGCAGTTGAAGGTGTGCTCTATGGAATCAAACCGGCCGTCACCGCAATTGTTTTATTTGCGGCCTATCGAATTGGTTCACGCGCTTTACAGAACAATGTGCTGCGCGGACTGGCGGTTTTAGCATTTGCGGCCATTTTTTTGTTTAACGTCCCGTTCCCCTATATCGTATTAATGGCCGGTATAATTGGATTCGTAGGTTCACGTTACCGCCCAGAAAGTTTTAAATCCGGAGGTGGTCATGGCAGCTCCGCAGAAACCTATGGTCCTGCACTCATTGATGACGACACCCCGGTCCCAACATACGCCCTGTTTAAATGGAGTCGCCTAATTAGCTATACCCTGGTTGGCCTGTTCATCTGGCTGTTAATCATGGCAATATTATTTTCAAACTATGGATGGGACGGTACTTTCACACAGATGGGCTGGTTTTTTACCAAGGCGGCCTTGCTCACCTTCGGTGGCGCTTATGCGGTTTTACCTTATGTCTACCAGGGTGGTGTTGAGCACTATATGTGGTTAACGGGACCGCAGATGATCGATGGACTCGCCCTCGGCGAAACCACTCCCGGGCCCCTTATCATGGTCGTGGCGTTTGTCGGGTACGTTGGCGGCTGGGGTGCTAAAATATTTGGTCCAGAATCACAGGCGTTGGCTGGGGCAATGGGAGCTGGAATTGCCACAGTGTTTACCTTCCTGCCCTCCTTCCTGTTTATTCTCGTAGGCGGCCCTGCGGTAGAGGCAACTCGCGGTGACATTAAATTTACCGCGCCTTTGACAGGCATTACCGCTGCGGTAGTTGGCGTGATTCTTAATCTGGCCGTCTTTTTTGCTTATCATGTTTTATGGCCAGAAGGTATCGGCATTGAATTTGAATGGTCATCACCATTAGTCGGATTAAAGGCATTTTATAATGCACCATTTGAATGGGTCTCTGCTCTCATCGGTAGTGCAGCCCTGATTGCCATGTTCAAATTTAAAGTCGGTATCTTGCCCGTACTGGCTGCATGTGCCGTGGCGGGTTTTGCGTATTCAATGTTGCCCTTGCTAATGTAAAGAGATCACTATGTATAACGGCAGTTGTTTGTGTAAAACCGTTCAGTTTGAAATTCTCGGACCGATCCACAATATTATTTATTGTCATTGCTCCGAATGTCGAAAGGCACAAGGTACGGCATTTGCGACCAATGGCTTTGTCGATACAGCGGAATTCAAAATCGTAACTGGCGAGAAGCAATTAACGGCCTATAAGAATTCAGCAACTCAAACTAAATATTTCTGTCGTCAATGCGGTACCCCCATCATGAGTAAAAATACAAAGACTCCCGATCATATTAGAATACGACTGGGCACGATTGACTCCGACATAACGGAACGACCAGGCGCACATATATTCGTCCACTCCAAAGCGAACTGGGATTCGATTTGTGATGATCTCCCGCAATTTGAAGAATTCGAACCGGATCGTAATTAATGGGGTCAAATTAAATAAAATCTCCACGAATACCCTGCTAATTCAAGCACTTAACAATTTGATTTGCATATTAATTAAAGCCACAACAATATTAAGGTATAAAACTGAAATAGTTACCGGGGAATATTATGATTAACCAGTTAAGCAAACGGGGCTGAATCGTACTTATCTTGCTGTTGAGTAATACCGCAGTCAGCGCTGAAAAAGAGTTTAATACCACCGCGCAGGTGGATAAAGTGCCGGGCAATAGTGTTGCTAATTCAACACCCTTATTTATGAAACGTTTTCGAGAATTGTTAGTTGAATATTCGTTACGCGCCCATCAATGCTCAACCCCGTCTGTAATCGAAACCCAGGTAATGCATTTTTCGCCCATCGACACGTCAGATCCCATTCCGTTACTAACTGGACCAATCCATGAACAATGGAAAATCCTGGCCTGTGGAAATAAATTCTATTATTACGTAGGCGTTGCTCCAGACGAACAAAACCACAATTCATTGGTATTTGCCTCCGTCTTCAAAGAATCCGACTGGTAATTTCCTTATATATATTGTGACGACCAGCTCACATTAAGCCTCCAAAATAGTGCGTATTCTCAATATTTTGAGTAAAATTAAATCAAAATATAGAATAATAAAAATAGTAAGGGAGGAAAGCACTCGGACATGGCCAAGATTCGGTTACGCCTGTTGGGTGGACTCGATATCTTCGATCCATCCAACCAGTCAATCACATTATCGGTAAAAAAAGCGAAGGCCTTATTGGTCTATCTTGCTGTGCAACCGCACATCTGTTTTAGCCGTGACCATCTGGCCGAGTTTTTTTGGCCGAATGCCACCAACGATCGGGCCCGCCACAGTCTACGACAAGCCATCGCCGATCTACGTAAGCATTTACCCGCGATGGATCAAATCATTACTGTTCAGCATAACGATCTGCAAGCCAACGAATCGAATCTCAGCGTTGATATTCTTAACTTTGAGCAACTTGCGAAACTACAGGATCCCCATGCTCACAATGAAGCCTACGTTTATTATGGTGGACGCTTCCTGGATGCCTTTAATATTCGTTCAGCCCCCTTTACCGCATGGTGCGAAGAAATTTCTCAGGCCGCACATGAACAATACATCAATGTAGTCGAGTCACTATCCGAACATAATTTGCTCGAAGGCAATACTAAAAGTGCAATCGAACTATGCCAGCAACTAGTGAAAATTGATCCAGTTCGGGAATCTGCACATCGAAATTTAATGAGCCTGTATGTCAAACAGGATGATACTGATGCCGCTATTGAGCAATACGTCGACTGTTGCCGAAAATTAAAAAAACACCTTAATACTGAACCAGAAACGCAAACCAAAAACCTGTACACCCGATTAAAAAAACAAATTCATTTAAAAAATGAGAGCGTTATACAGAACGACACTGTACGAGCTAATACAAAAAAGAATATTAAAAATTCTATTCCTGAATGCATAGCTCGCGAAAGTGAAATGAGCATAATTTGTTCCTGCATTGAGCATACTTGTGCAACGAAACAGGGACAGTCAGTTTTCATAAATGGTGATAACGGAATTGGTAAAAGTTATTATTTAGCCCAGGCTGCCGAGTTTGCCCAACAATTAAAAATGAATATGGCTAAAACCCGTTTTTTTAACGTTGATAGCAGTAACGAAAATGGTATACGGGATCTAATCCTGGATATTACTAAAATACCTTTGATGCGGGATAACATTGAATTACCCGGTTGTATTGCAAATAAATATTTTCAAAATCATCCTAAATACACACTGTATTTAGCCACTCTCTATTCCATTTTAGATTTTCAAATACCGAAGCGGATACTTCCAATATACACAGCATTAAAACCTGTAACGCGTGATATATTGACGACAACCGTAATAGTTGAATTAATTTCTCAAATAGCGAGCCTGTCACCCTTATTTATAACTCTTGACGATTGCCAATATCTGACAGAAAATATGCGCCTAATAATTCAGGCATTAATAGAATTAACCGCTAAATTTCCGATCATTCTAGTTTACGTTACTAACCAAAAACAAGACAGCACGATTGACACGATCACAGACGTACCGATCACTTCAATCAAATTAACGCCATTAAGCAGAGAACATGTATTTAAACTATACCCGGATTCTCAATCATCTCAATCTATTGACCTGCTCTACTTAAACTGGCTCCAGCTATTACCACAAGATACCGGAACACAACCACCCGCAAACCTCGCCGACATATTACGCAGGCTCATATCAACTATGAGCAAGGAAGATAAGCGTGCGCTTGATATTGCTACGGTATTAGGAATACGATTTAGTATAGAAGTATTAAACACCTTACTCGATAATCCGCAATACTTGCCGGAAAATTTAATCCAACAGGGTTATCTACTCAAATCAGGAAATATGCTTGAGTTTTCTCACCAACTAACACAACAAGCATTATATTTATTACTAGATAAAAAGCAGCGTTGTAAAATTCACATCAAAGCCGCCTCGTACTACTTGTTCGGTAACACACACTTACATGCATATCATCTGGATGCTGCAGGCTCAACTGATACTGCAAAAGCATATCTTTCCGCTGCATTATCGGCAAGTAATGATTTTAAACCCGATTTAGCTATCCACTTTTATGATAAAGCATTAGAACAAGCACAGGATGATCAGGAGAAATATTTTTCTACCATACACAAAGGTGAGCTTCTACTTGAATCAGATCGAATAGCATTGGCGGTTCAATCCTACGATCACGCGCAAAAATATGCAGCCGATCAACAACAACAGACTTTAGCCTGGCTTGGCATGGCAATTGGGTTAATTGATCGTCAGCAATTCATCGCCGCTCGAAGTTTGCTCGAACGATGTGAAACTATATTAACAACCACATCTGATCATGAAACCCTGGCAAAGTTATATTACTATCTGGCAAAAACTGTTTACCAGTTAAATAGCCCTGATGCAGCGATCAGATATTGTAAAATTGCTTTCGAATACGCCAGGCAAGCCGAGTCAAGCTATTGGCAGGCTAAGGTTACACTTTCCCTGGGTGAAATTGAATTTACACAACTAAACCTGATTAAGGCATATTCTGAACTTGATTATGCTCTACGACTATCACAAGAGCATAGACATGATGACCTGGAGATACAAATACTAACCATTCTGGCAAAAGTAAAGCTATTCCAGGCTGATTTCCAAGGTTCAACAAAGGATCTGGAACAGGTAATGAATAAGGCCTCATTAATTGAAGCTCATCAGCAGATACTTGATATTTTATGTGTCCTATGTATTCTGGATTTCTATAAAAACCAATTTTCGCATCTCCAACAACATACTGAGCTCGCTGCAGAATTATGCAAACTTGTCAGGGAATCTGATAAGAACAATCACATTGCCAGTTACCAGTTACTCGCGGCCTATCACACCGGGAATCTTGAATTGCGTCAGCAACTGATTAAAGAAATTCATCAAAACATTGCTCCAGGTAAAGTGACTTCATCTTATGTTGTGGCTCCTATCATGGCATTAACTGAATCGGATAATAATGCTGCTCTTTCATATTTAATTAACGCTAAAAAAACCGTATCATCGTTAAAAGGCTCGGATGCGCTTGAATGTTGCTTTTTATCCATCGAAGCAGCAATCCATCATCAATTATGGGATATTGCCAGTGATTTCTCTGATACCATTATTTTGTTGATCAAGGATGAGCGACTGCCTTTTTTTATAATGTGTGCAGAACGTGTTCGAATTCTCTCTCAGATTGCCCAGGATACTATGACCGAAAATACCAGAACGGAATTAGTCGATATCTTTGTATCAGCCAAACACTTTGGCCTTGAAATACATTTACCTGCCTACGAAATGGCCCTAAATCAATTGCGAGACCCGATTCAAGTATAAAAGTAACCATAAATTCATGTATAATCGGTCTTCATGCTGATAATCAAATACATACACGTGATTTGCGCTTTTTTATCCATCAGCGGATTTATCTACCGCGGAATTCTTAAGCTAACAACACCAGAAAAATTAAGCAAAAAATGGCTAAAGATTACCCCGCACATAATTGACACCATTTTGCTTGCCAGCGCCATCTATCTTGTATTTATAACCCAGCAATACCCCACCCTGTTTAACTGGGTAAGTATGAAAATTGTCGCCCTGATAATTTATATCGTTTTAGGATTATTCGCTTTGCGGTTTTGTAAAACACGTATGAGTATCATCGTTAGCTTCTTACTCGCAATTACCGTATTTACGTATATCATTTTCGTGGCCAGAACAAAGTTAATATGGTTTCTCTAACGATTACTCAACCTGATGACTGGCACCTGCATGTGCGTGATGGCGAAGCATTAACTGACATCATGGCAGAAACAACCCGTTGTTTTTCTCGGGCGATCATCATGCCAAATTTAAAACCACCGGTAACCACAACCCAACAGGCTAAAGCTTATAGACAACGCATACTTAATGCGATTCCCAATGATTGTGATTTTACCCCATTAATGACCCTGTATTTAACAGATCAAACCAAACCCGACGAAATTAGCAAAGCCAGGGAATCAGGATTCGTGCAGGCTGTTAAGTATTATCCTGCTGGAGCAACTACTAACTCAGATTCAGGTGTAACCGATATAAAAAAAACTTACCCTGCATTACAGGCGCTTAGTGATCACAATATGCCATTGCTGATTCATGGTGAAGTCACCGATCCTGACAGTGATATATTCGAACGCGAAGCAATATTTATTGAGCAGGTATTAAAATTTATTATTCAGGACTTTCCTGATTTAAAAATCGTATTTGAACATATCACAACTAAACAGGCCGTCGATTTTGTGTTAGCGCAATCCGACAACATTGCGGCAACGATTACCCCCCATCATTTACTTTATAATCGTAACGCCATGTTCAAAGGCGGGATTCGGCCACATTACTATTGTTTACCTGTTTTAAAACATGAGCAGCACCGTCTCGCGTTAAATAATGCTGCAACTTCAGGTAACCCTAAATTTTTCCTGGGCACGGACAGTGCCCCACATGCCGTTGCAAAAAAGGAAAGCAGTTGTGGATGTGCTGGAATTTATAATGCGCCAGTCGCAATTGAGCTCTATGCAACTATTTTTGAACAAGCTGGACAATTAGATCGACTCGAAGGCTTCGCAAGCCTGTATGGCCCTAAATTCTACAATCTTCCCGTCAACGTACAAAAACTAACTCTGGAAAAAGAATCCTGGACGGTACCCAATCAAAAATCACTTGCTAATGAAACTATTATCCCATTATGCAGTGGCGAACAGCTTGACTGGAAAATTAAAATTTAACGAGCCTCTGACTAATATACTGCTTTTACCTGGTAACCCTGTTTTTGTAAAAGTTTTAATATTCCCTGTTCGCCAGGTAAATGTAATGAGCCAACCGCAATAAAAGCCTTGCCGGCCTTTAATTGTGGTTGCATCCTTTTCACCATGCGGTGATTACGTTCATTAATAAGCTTGTCTTCCATGACACGGGATAAAGACGGATCAATTTTTTTCATTTCTTTATCACTAAATCGCTTCATGCCATTCAGATCACGCTTCACATATAACCTGATCAAGGTATTAATTTTAGCCTGCATCTGCGCATGATCTTTTATCGCCTGATCAAGCATCGCTATTTGTTGCGAATCAGTCATATTATCAAAAACGCTCAATTGCTCAGCCATGGTTTCCAGGCCATAGGTTTTTTTTCCCTGAACTTTCGCCATCTGAAATAATTTTAAATCTAAAAAAATTCCAGTTTGAGATTTTGGCATACTCAACTGAGCCGCTACCGCCCAGGGTTTCATTCTGGAAAGTATTTCTGCTGGCACGCCGTTTGTGGCCATCAAAGCAGCGGCTTTTTTAAAGCGCTGATCGCCAATTATCGATTGTAGAGATTTATTCTCAGGTAACAACATTTGCATTTGTACCTGTAACATTTGAATCAAATCCAGGTCCAGCTCTGCAGTAAAACTGCTCGACTGTTCTAGTGCGCGACTTACTTTGGCAGGTAGCGTAGTCACTGCGGGGGCATCGGAGTGGATAGTTCCCAGTAAATAACTGGATTGCTGACCAGATTTGCTTACTTGCCAAAGAATGCCATTTTCAGGTTCGGCCGACCAGGCATTCAGCGATATACTAAATAACACTGTATAGGTAAATAAGACATATTTATTCAATAATCGGGACATTTCTCTATCCTTTATAATACAGTTAATTATTAGCTATAAATTTAGCAATCTTTTCGCTATCCTGTGCGCATGAGCAATATAAATCAAGATGCACCGATACAACTCATCGCCCACCGGTTCCGCGGATTCCTTCCTGTAATCGTTGATGTCGAGACCTCCGGCTTTGATCCTGACAAAAATGCGCTGCTAGAAGTCGCAGCTATCCCTATTGTTGCTGACAGTGAAGGCTATATGGCACCGGGCGCCACTATCGCCTGTCATGTTGAACCGTTTGAAGGCTCAATCCTGGATCCTAAAGCATTACAATTTAATGGTATTGACCCGCATCACCCTTTTCGCATGGCAAAACCCGAACTTGAAGCATTGGAACACATATTTAAACCTATCCGTACTTTGGTTAAAAGTAAACAGTGCTCGCGAGCAATCCTGGTGGGGCATAATTCCTTTTTTGATTTGGGCTTTATTCGTGCCGCGGTAGAGCGGTGTAACATCAAAAATCAGCCCTTTCACTCATTTAGCAGTTTCGATACGGCTACCCTCGCAGGATTGGCATATGGACAAACTGTTTTAGCGCGCGCTGCTCTGGCCGCCGGCATTGAATGGGAGGCCGAAAAGGCACACTCGGCAGTCTATGATGCTGAAAAAACCGCTGAATTGTTCTGCAAGATTGTAAATACCTGGGACAAAAACATCGGCATCTAGCATAGCAATCCGTGCCTAACCCCACGTTTGCTCGGATTCTATGGCATCACTATGTGGTGTGTATGAATTTAGCCCTGGCAATACTGTACCAATCACAGCAGGTGCTAAATATGTCGCCGAATCACTAAACTCCGTCAGGGGAACAACACTGACCGCGAAAATGTTCAGCAATATTTAATCGATAATGGCTTGCCAGCATCGACTTAAAATAGATCTTTATTTAAAATTTATAGCGTGCACCCAGGTCAAAACTAATCTCTTCATCCTGAATACCACTCAGAAAATTATTCTGGTTTACACCCGAACCCGTGGAGGGGAGTTGATTATTTCTATTTAGCAAGTTGCGTATATTTGCAAACACGTCCCATTTTTCATTATATTTTTTTGTGACATTAACATCGACACGCCAATAATCTCTCAGTTCATTTGCCTCCACCGTTGCCGTATTCGGGTTTTTTGACATATCGAGTAAAATTCTATTATTGATCTGTACTGACAAGGCATTTCTAAACTGATAGGCCGCCCCTAAATTTATTATATACGTGGGATAAATTACATAGTCCAGATTATTTGTTTTGTCTTTACTGTCGACATAAGAACCACTTAGATCCAGCTTCCAGTTATTAATTTTCTTAAGATAGGAAACCTCAACACCATTCGATTGGCTTTCTGTTATATTCACAGTTGTCTGATTAGGAAAAGTACCAACCATGTCTATCGCATTTTTCCATTCAGTATAAAATAGAACAATCTCTAATTTTGAATCTCGACCTGATTGCAAGTACACCAGTTCATATGTATCGATTTCTTCTGGATCCAGGTTTAAATTGCCTGCAACAAATGGCGAACCATATAATTCGTTCGCTGTTGGCGCTCGGAAAGCATTGCCATATAAGAGTTTTACTGCCGACGTTTCATCAAGTTTCCTGATAATCCCAAGTCTTGGCGCAATATGACTACCGAAGTCACTAAAATCATCATAGCGAAACCCGTAACGAATAACGTAATCTCCATTTTTTAACGTCGTTTTACCATCGGCTAAAAAACTTTTTATCTGGCGCCCATTATCTGAGAATGTTAATGGCGCATTTAATACCTCATTTCCATCCGCAGTTACTATCGTCCTGTATGCATTTTTAATATTATTTTCTCGATAACTTAAACCAACACTGAGCTCTGTATTCACGAATAAATTATCTTTTTGATAAATAACTTTTGCTTCTTTTTGATTTTCTTCATCGACAAATATGTTTATCTGATTATTCGCCGGTGAGAGAATGCGGTGAAAATCATGTGACTCGATCCAGTAACTTACGTCAAAACTCAATTTACTATGTTGATTAATCTTCTGCGTTACATCGAATTTAACCATGGCAAGTTGAGAGTTTCCATCCGATGTGTCATTTGCTGGTACGCTTGCGCCATCATGATAAAAATCAGTTTGTTTGTTATTGTTATAATATAGTCCTATACCATAAGCTGTTTTTTTTTCTTTATCGGACGCGAGTTTGATCGACGCCGTTGAGGTATTATAGTTATATTCTCGTTTCGCTGTATTGACTACTCCTGAATCTAGATACTCATATTCCAAACCCTGATTGGGTTGACCACTAGAGGCAATCGCCAGGTTCAGTCGCCAGTTGTTAAATACATCGGTACTGGCATTATAGGCCCCCTCGTAATACCCATTACTGCCTAGACGCGAAGTGATTTGTTGTTCATTTTCGTCAGCCTCATAGGCCGTCATCGAAACAACGCCGTGAAATGCATCGGTACCATAAAGTGCCGAACCCGGTCCGCGAATAACTTCAATACTGTTTAATGTGTTCAGCTGCAGGTTTGGATTAGATAGCTGAGCCATACCGGTTGGAAATGTGTTAATCGAAACACCATCCCATAATGTCTGCACACCACTGCCGTTGCCACTACCAAGGCCACGAATACCCCATTGTTTCGCACCAAGAAAATGGGGTAACGGAGTAAAACCAGGCATGTTGCTCAATGCGTCATCCAGACGACGAGCACCGCGTTGCTCCCAATCTTCGCGTAGAATAACGGTCACCGTTGAGGCTACATCAAGTGGGGTTTCCGGAAAATATGAAGTCGATGTAATTTCGACATTAAAAAGCTCCTCGAATGGTAGATCCAGAAGTTCATCCACTTTGTTTATAACAACATCTTTTGCAAACACATTCGAGCTGCCAATTAATAATCCATTGAAAACTCCCACTAAAACAACGGTTTTAGTCATGATAAGGCACAAAGTCGTAACCTTTGAAACTTTCATTTTCGCCCTTAAGTATTTCCAGATTTTTTTCTTATCACTATTTAGAATAGTTTAGGAAACAGCTAAATTAAAGTTTATGATATAATTATCGCCAGATTTTGGTAAATAGCGCGTAATAACTGGAATTTTACTCTTCAGAAATATGCTTACCATAAAAAAAGCCCGCGAAGCGGGCTTTTTAAACTGGAAACAGATAACAATATTAAGTGCTAGTTTCTTCCATCATCGTTTTGAGTTCACCTTTCTGGTACAACTCTAAAGTGATGTCGCATCCGCCAATCAATTCACCATTGATATAAATTTGCGGGAAGGTCGGCCAGTCCTGATATTTTGGCAGATTTTCAAATATTTCCTGATCCATCAACACGTTTACATGTGCGAATTCTTTGCCACAAGATTGCAGTGCTTGCGCAGCACGTGAAGAAAACCCGCACTGAGGTAACTGAGGGGTGCCTTTCATGAAAATAACAGCGGCGTTGTCTTTTACAATTTTATCGATTCTTTCTAATACGTCCATCGGTCTATAACCTCTAATGCGTTTGTCAGTTTAATCGAAGCGGGATGAATCGCCACGAAGCTAAATATCACTTAATTCTAATATAGTCTTTAGCAAAACGAAACCTATACTTGAGTTAAACAGTAGGATATGGGCAGATTTGTCGTTATCAAGCCCCATCGACATGAGTCTGCATCCAGAATTCCAGCAGGGCCAGATGCCACAATTTACTGCCCTGTAAGCGGGTAAAGTGTTGATCGGGCTCAGATAACAGCTTTTCGACATAGGCCGGCTGATACAGGCCTCGTTGCTGTGCCGCCGGCTGCAGCAGAATATCGCGCATAAACTCGAGAAAATCACCGCTCACGTATTTCAATGCCGGCATCGGGAAATACGCCTTGGGACGGTCAATCACGGCGTCCGGCACGATACCGCGTGAGATCTGCTTGAGGACATGTTTACCGCCGCTGCCAAGTTTCATGTGCGGCGGCAACTGCGCGGCCAGCTCCACCAGGCGGTAATCCAGAAACGGCACGCGGGCCTCGAGTCCGAAGGCCATGGTCATGTTGTCCACTCGTTTCACCGGATCATCCACCACCAGGGTCGTGACATCGGTTCGCAATACCCGGTCGATAAACTCATCGGCATCAGGCTCGTTTAACAATTCAGCCATTTTCAGCGAGGTGTAATCCTCGCCATGATAGCGCTCATTGACGGTCTGCAAATATTCCGCATGATCGCGATCAAAATAATACCGACCAAATCGATCAACATACTCACCGTTGATGTCTTCGTGCATACGTGGGTACCAGAAATAACCGGCAAAGACTTCATCCGCACCCTGTCCACTTTGTACCACCTTCACACTTTGCGAAACCTGTTCGGATAATAAATAAAAGGCCACCGCATCCTGACCAAACATCGGTTCCGACATGGCCTGCACCGCCTCGGGCAATCGTTTTAAAACCTGATCATTGGAAATATGAATCTTGTGGTGTTTAGTTTGATATCGTTCGGCGACCTGATCGGAAAATTCAAACTCGTCGCCTTTTTCTTCGGGGTGATCTTCAAACCCAATCGAATAGGTTAATAAATCCTGCACGTTACTCTCGGCTAACAACGCGACTAACAAACTTGAATCGAGGCCACCCGATAACAATACGCCAACCGGAACATCCGCAATCATTAAACGCTTTCTTACCGCATCGCGCAATTGTGCATGAATTCGATCCGTCCATTCCTGATCACTGATTTTTTCTGTTGGACGTTGCGCCTTAAGACGCCAGTAGCGGTTAGTTTTTATCGAACCTTTTTTGTCGATCATCATTGACGTGCCGGGTTCAAGTTTTTTGATACCTGACAAGATGGTATGCGGTGCAGGTATTACCGCATGCAGGGTAAACTGATGATGCAATCCGATTTTATCGATCGAGGTATCAACATCTCCCGCCGCCAGTAACGCCTGTGTATTGGAGGCAAAGCGAATAAATTTTTCATTCTTTGAAAAATAAAAAGGCTTGATACCCATCCGATCACGGGCAACAAATAATTTCTGTGCATTTTGATCCCAGATAGCAAAAGCGAACATTCCATCTAAATGGGCCGGACAATCCACCCCCCATTTATGATAGGCCTTGATAATGACTTCGGTATCACCCTCACTCTGAAATGAGTAGCCTTCGTTAATAAACTGTTTTCTTAGTTCTGGATAGTTATAGATCGCACCGTTAAAAACGATCGTTAAGCCCAACGCTGAATCTATCATCGGCTGATTGGAGCGCGCAGATAGATCGATAATCGATAAGCGACGATGTCCTAACTGGATGACGTCATTAGACCAGCTGGATTCAAAGTCAGGGCCACGTCGTGCCAGCTCGGGTAACATCTTTTTAATCACGCCAGGATTTAAGCCCTGACCATCAAAACGTAATTCTCCGCATAATCCACACATGTATATTAATAGAGTCCGCCAGCTTACCCGGCCTTACCCCAGCCTCCTCCGCCCGCTGTTTCGATGACCAAACGATCGCCTTTATTCACCGTGGTACTAAATTTTGCCGGCATCATTTTGTTATTGATTTTATTAACTCCACACTGAGCTGCACCGCCACCAGAGATTCCCCATGGGGCGTGCGAGCGTCGTTCCGTTAACAAGGTCACTATCACTTGATCGGTAAACTCTATTTCACGAATCAAGCCGTCGCCGCCCTGATGCTTGCCCGACCCACCCGAGCCTTCACGAATCGCATAGCGAATTACTCGCAACGGGTAACTGGCTTCCATCACTTCGATCGGTGTATTGCGGGTATTGGTCATATGCGTTTGCACCGCCGACAGGCCCGAATAAGCTCGACCCGCGCCCATACCACCGCCCATAGTTTCATAATAATCCCAATATTGTTGCTGATGGGATCCCTCCTGACCGGTACCTCCCCGAACAGTACCGCCCATGGCAAGGTTGTTCATGCTGCCATGACTGGCGGCCGGAATCCGATCGGGTATCGCCTTGCTCAACGCACCCATGACCACATCGACAATGCGCGTGCTAGTCTCAACATTGCCCGCCGCCACCGCCGCCGGTCTTCTCGCATTTAACAAACTGCCTTCAGGTGCATCAATGGTAATGGGCTTAAAACTACCGGCGCAGGCCGGCGTATAGTCCGGCATTAAACACCGGAAAACATAATAAACCGCCGCGGCCACCACCGACAATGGACAATTAATATTGCCGCTTGTCTGCGCCGCACTGCCGGCAAAATCGGCATGCACTGAATGGCCCTTTATACTTAACTTAAGTTTGATGATCAGATCTTTATTTCCCAGGCCATCATCGTCCATCACATCGGAAAATTGATAATCGCCATCCGGAATCGACGCCAGCACGTCACGCGCTATCGACAGGCCATAGTCGTTTAACGCATCCAGTGCCGACTGATAGACCGTGCGTTCCACCTTTTCTATTAAATCGACCAGACGTAACACACCTGTGCGGTTGGCACTGATCTGGGCGGCAAAGTCTCCCCCGCCAATGGTCTTATTGCGCGTTACGTCGAGAATAGCCTGCATCACAGGTTGATTGATTTCTCCTGACTGCAAAAGAAGTTGTGGCGGGATGACTATGCCTTCTTCATCCAATGACCTCGATATCGGCATCGAGCCCGGGCTATGACCACCAATATCAGCATGGTGTGCGCGGTTGGCGACAAACCCCATCAACTGCCCTTCAACAAATACCGGCGCGATTAATGTGACATCAGGTAAATGAGTCCCGCCTAAAAACGGATCGTTCAGCACCACCATATCACCGACTTGCCAGTTTATATTGGTAACAATATCGCGCATCGCATACGCCATACTTCCAAGGTGTACCGGGATATGTGCCGCCTGCGCGCATAACTCGCCCTGCACATCAAACACCGCACAGGAAAAATCCAGCCGGTCACGAATATTGGGTGAAAAGGCGGCACGTTGTAGCACCGCACCCATCTCGTCACAGACAGCGTTTATTCGGCTCGAGAAAATGCTCAGTTCTATTCGATTCATCTAAATTTTATTCGATTCATCTAAATTCTATAGTCTTTATGTGAAAAGTGTAATATCAGTAATATTAAATAATGTCAATGAATTCATGTGGTTAGATAATCTCCATAAACACTAAATGGGTATGATGGGGTGCCATGACAGTAAATACTGTAGTAGAATGCTCAAACTTTTTATCTAACCCAATCATTAACTATAGAAAACAATAAGGGGAGAATGCTCCATGAATCCACTCAAATCCGTCTGGGGTACGATTATCTCAGGTGCAGTACTCGCCGTAATTATCATGCTTGCCATAAAAGGCATGCAACCTGCTGCGCCTGAAGGTGCTGCGGCTGGCCCAGTAATCAACATGTGGGCCTTCTGGGTCTGGGCACACGTGCTCGTCGGTATTACCTGGATCGGTCTACTGTATTATTTCAACTTTGTACAAGTCCCCGCTATGCCAGCAGCAAAAGCTGACGGTACGGCTCCAGGCATCACTAAACACATCGCACCACTCGCCTTAGTCTGGTTCCGCTGGGCAGCCGTTGCCACCTGGCTTACCGGTGCCATGGCACTGGAAGCAATGCATACCGCAGATGGTTCAGGTTTTGTCGCTGCATTCACTCTATCGGAAGGCTACCAGGCCATCGGTATGGGCGCCTGGTTAGGCACCATCATGTTATTCAACGTCTGGGTATTAATCTGGCCAAACCAGAAGAAAATTCTCGGCATGGTTGAAGCCACTGATGAAGCCAAGGTCAAAGCAGCCTTCGTCGCACTGATGGCCTCACGCACAAATACCCTGCTCTCAATTCCAATGATATTGGGCATGATTGCACAGGGCCACGGTTACCCATTTTAGAAAATAACGGGTTAAAACCAGAAAAACCCGGCTTTTAGCCGGGTTTTTTTATTTAGATATTTGCTCATTGACGAACTAATGTCTAATATTAACCTTTGCAAAGGCGGCCTTATTCGGGCTGCTTTTTTATTTGCTACTGGTAAGAAGTATGGATCATTTGATGACAAATTACGCCCGTCTGGAGGTCACCTTTTCGCATGGAAAAGGCGCTCTATTATGGGATTCGAACGGTAAAGAATACCTCGATGCTCTGGGTGGTATTGCGGTGTGCGCGCTGGGTCATGCCCACCCTGCCGTGCAGGCGGCGATCAGTGATCAGGCCGGCAAATTGATACACACCTCGAATATTTATGAAATCGAAGTCCAGCGCCAACTGGCCGATAAACTATGTGACTTATCGGGCATGGACAATGTCTTTTTTGCCAACTCCGGAGCGGAAGCGAATGAAGCGGCGATCAAACTGGCTCGTCTCTATGGCCACAGCAAAGGCATTGATACCCCAACCCTGATCGTCATGGATGGCAGTTTCCATGGGCGCACCCTGGCGACCTTAACCGCCACTGGTAATCGTAAAATACAGGCTGGCTTTGAACCGTTAGTAAGTGGCTTTGTACGCGCCCCCTATAATGATATCGAGGCGATCGAAAACATCGGCCAGAGTAATAAAGAAGTGGTTGCTGTGATGGTGGAACCCATCACCGGCGAAGGTGGTATATCGATTCCCGATCAAGACTATTTAATTAAATTACGTCGCGTATGCGATCAACATGGCTGGTTACTTATTGTTGATGAGATACAAACCGGCATGGGCCGCACCGGTAAATGGTTTGCGCATCAACATCAGGGCATCAAGCCGGATATAATGACCCTGGCCAAAGCGCTTGGTAATGGCGTTCCTATCGGGGCCTGCCTGGCACTCGGTGCAGCCGCAAAACTCTTTCAACCCGGTCACCATGGCTCGACCTATGGCGGTAACCCACTCGCCTGTCGCGCTAGCCTGAGTGTGATCGAAACGATCGAACAGGAACAACTTATTGATCGCGTTAACGAGCTATCCAGTATATTTGTAAATGGATTTAAGGAAAAACTGGGCGGACAAGACGGTGTAGTCGAAATAAGAGCAAAAGGTCTGATGCTGGGCATCGAACTCGATACGCCCTGTGCTGATCTTGTAAAACAGGCACTGGAACAGGGCCTGTTGATAAATGTTACCGCCGGTAATGTTGTGCGTTTGTTACCCCCCTATATAATTACTAACGAACAGGCCAATAAGATAATAGATCTCGTTTCCGGGCTTGTTGTTACCTACCTGGAAAAGACAAAGGTCTCGGCATGACTCAACACTTTCTAAGCTTACTTGATCTGTCAGAAGATCAGGCTCAAACACTTATTCAACGGGCAATTGAATTAAAGGCCAAACAAAAAGCCGGTGAAGCCCACGAATATTTCAAGAATAAAGTCATGGGTATGATCTTTGACAAGTCCTCAACCCGTACGCGAGTTTCCTTTGAAGCAGGAATGATCCATTTCGGTGGATACGCTATTTTTTTATCACCGCGTGATACCCAACTGGGTCGAGGTGAACCGATTCAAGACAGCGCACGCGTTTTATCTCGCATGGTCGATATTGTCATGCTGCGAACTTTCGATCAGCAAAATCTTGAGCTTTTTGCCGAGTACTCAAATGTTCCTGTTATTAACGCCTTAACGGATATGTATCACCCCTGCCAATTACTGGCCGATGTACAAACCTTTGTCGAACATCGTGGCGATATCAAAGGCAAAACCATTAGCTGGATCGGTGATGGTAATAATATGTGTCACTCTTACATTAATGCGGCACGTTTATTCGACTTCAAATTAAATATTGCCACCCCGGAAGGATTCGAACCGGATACAAAAATTCTACAGGCCGCAGGGGATCGTATAATGCTGAGCACGGATCCAAAACTGGCCTGTCAGAATGCCGACATGGTCACCACGGATGTCTGGGCAAGCATGGGGCAGGAAGAAGAACAGTTACAACGGGAAACCGCCTTTGCCAGCTTTCAGGTCGATGACAATTTAATGAAACTGGCTAAAAAAGATGCCTTGTTTATGCATTGTCTGCCAGCTCATCGTGAAGAAGAGGTCAGCGCCTCGGTGATAGATGGTAAGCAAAGCGTGGTCTGGGATCAGGCCGAAAATCGTCTGCATGCGCAAAAAGCCCTGATCGAACTCTTACTATCACAAAAATAATCCAATCCTCGCCTGCGAAAAACCAAAATGCATACTATATTTTATTGATGCGAATTATATTTTATATATTGCTGCTTAATTCCAGCCTGATATTTTCTAACTTACTGCATGCCGGCCCGCTTGATGATGGCTACGATGCCTTTGACAAAAAGAATTATCAGAAGGCGTACGAACTCTGGCAGCCATTAGCTGAAGCCGGTGATGGCGATGCTCAATATAATCTCGGTCTGTTATACCTGAAAGGCCTGGGGGTAAAAAAAGATGAGCGTGAGGCTCTGAAATGGTTTACCTATGCCGGTCAGCAGGAGATAACCGATGCGCAATACAATGCCGGGGTTATGTTTTACAATGGCCAGGGGGTCTTTAAAGATGACATATCGGCAATAGAATGGTGGACACTTGCCGCCAATCGCGGCCACGCCAATGCAGAAAACAATCTCGCCATTATGTATGCCTATGCCTTCGGCACCAAAAAAGACCCGCAAAAAGCCCTTGAGCTTTGGACCAGGGCCGCCGAACAGGGACACCCGGATGCACGACATTCTTTAATCAGTGCCTATACCGGAGCCATCCCCGGATTCCCGGAAGACCTGGAAAAAGCGAATTACTGGACGAAAAAAAAATAAGTCGACGAATGTCGGGCGTAAACCAGGCAAATCTTTCATCTCATTGTTGTGTGTCCAACGAGAGACTGCTCTGATTTGACCTGAACGAACGGGCTTGTTCACCTGTTTATTCCTGTGTGCCAGACCGTCAGCTGGCAAGCTGATCCAGCCACTGGTTCAGCGCTTTCACTTCGTTTTGAATTATTTTTTCATCTTTATAGATATACGCGATCATAGCCAGACCCTGAGTTCTTACCAGAAAATGAGTAGTTAGTGATTCTGCGTCTGCATTTGGTATTAATTCATTGAATTGCTTTTTGATCCAGCGTTTGAAAATAGTCAACGGCTGTTTACTTTCTATCTGCAATTCCCGTTGTACCTTACCTAGCTCGGAATTAAGCGTTCCGATCGGGCAACCATACTGAATTACATCGTGCATTTCATTCAAGGGGATACGAGTATAGCGCTTAAGTCTTTCCAGTGGGCCAGGGATAGTCTTGTTCCATTCATCTAACATATTTTTCATTTGACTGATTCTGTACTGGATAACCGCCGTCAGCACTTCATCCTTGGTTTTGAAGTAATAATAAATATTTCCTCTGGGCACATCCGACGCTTCAGCTATATCACTAAAGGACATAAGATTAAATCCTTTGTGATACAGCAGATCATCTGTGGCCTGTATGATTTTCTGCCGGGTCTGATCGGTTTTGTCGCGAGCTGCCATAATATCGTAAGATACCTTCCCCGGCGAAATTACACAATTGGCTTTGCCATTTTCATGGGGCGAAGCTGTTTTTGTTGCATTTCACCAAGCTGTAACCTTACTGCATCACGCCAATGATATGACGGCTTATAACCCAGCATTTGTTCCGCTCGCTGGTTATTAGCATTTACCTCCTCCAGCAAATGAATAATACTTCTGGTTACCAGCGGTTCCCAGGGCACTATGGGATCCATTTTTTCCATCAACCAGGCAAAGGGATAAGCAAGAAAAAAGGGAACACTAAAATGGGGTTGAGGGTAGTTAAATTCATCATGAATGTATTTTATAACCTCTCTTACCGTAGGTACTTCACATCCCACTATATTGAAAGACTGGTACCCTGTTAATTCTCCGGCGACACATGCACACTTCATTGCTTCACCGATATCACGCCCATCAATGACCGGTAATCCCGTTTTACCTCCAGCAACCCAGGGAACCAGATGGGTCTTCAGGCGAGGTAGCAGTATAGGAATAATACCAAGCGCGTAATGTTCACCGGCAAAGATACCCAGGCGCATATTGATCATTGCAGTGTGATTAGCCTGCATCTGGCGCATGTAGTTTTCTATTTTTATGACATTACACAAATGTGGCCAGTAGCTCCTGGGGATGCCCTCACTCATTGGATCAGATGAAGTATCAGGCGCAGCAGCAGATGTGGTGCTGATATTAATAAACCTGTCTATCTTTTTTTCGACAGTTTTATTTATCAACCTGATGGTTGGTTCATAATACAAATCATGGGAATTCTTTATATTTCCCCATAGCGAAGTCCATGCCATTGCGTTGCAAACAACATCGACATCATCCAGCAACGTTGCCAGGTAATCATCATCGCGTAAATCGCCTTGCCTGACCTCACCCTCGAATTCTGGAGTTATTTTCAAGCGATTTCGGCATGCCGCAATAAGTCTTATATTCCGTGTTTTCATCAAGCTTTTGAGCGCATGAGTACCCACAAAACCATTTGCTCCCGTCACTAATACTGTAATCATAGTCATTTCTCCTTGCTAAATAAGATGATCGTCTGATATTATTTCAGACGATCGTCTTAAGTGCAAGGATTAACCTATGAGCCCGTTTTATGAATACCCTTTTGAGTCAAATTACAGAACCATCGATAACCGGATCATTCATTACCTTGATGAGGGTAATGGGCCGGTCATATGGCTTATGCATGGCATGCCTATGTGGAGTTATGTGTACCGAAAAGTAATTCCGCCATTAGTAAAAGCTGGTTTTCGTTGTTTTGTCCCTGATTTACTGGGTTTTGGCTTATCGGAAAAAACAAAGTCTGAATCCGTTCACAGCGTGCAATACCATGTGTATTTAATGAGCAGGTTAATTGGCGAATTAGGATTAACGAATATAACTATCGTTGGTCAAGACTGGGGGGGACCCATCAGTTTACGTTATGCAATTGAGAACCAGACCAACATTGCGGGCCTTGTTTTATTAAATACGTTTATCCAGAGATTTCCAGCAAACCGGAAAGAACGCAAAGAGCTGGATATCATTACCGGCCCTTTACCAACGGTATATGAAATTCTATTTAAAAATGGGAATCTATCATCGTTTCTTGTTAACAGGCTTGATGTGTTCAGAAAATTTGTCTGGCTTAAATGGAAGACCGGCAATCCATCTAAAAAGCTCGGAGCCGGATTTAGACGTCCAGTTGATCCAGAAGTAATGAAAAATTATTTATGGCCTCATGCGAAACCAGAAACCAGATCGGCCATCGCAGCATTCGCGAAGTTAATACCAAATAGTGAACATCATCCAAATGCTCGTTATATAGATCAGATAAAAGACTACCTGAAAAAGTGGAATATACCGGCCACCGTTATTTTTCCAGATGGAGACATGGCCTGGAAGCCAGAAGAAGGAAAAAAAATCGCCGACATTTTATTAAATAGTGAATTCCATCTTATAAAAAACACGGGTCATTATATTCAGGAAGATGCCCCAGAAGAGGTCAGTCAATATATTATTAATTTTATGAACAATAAAATCATACGGAGGATGGACTAAAGATTCCTTACACCAGATAAGACGGCGCCCCATATTTCATATTTATGACCAAAATCAGTCATTTAATGCTAAATTTCGTCACTTTTCTAAATGAGATTTGTTATCATTTAGCCATATTGTAAGGAATATCTGATGCAACCCGTTCTAGATGTAAAGAATATCGAATGCCGCTACCAGCAACGTGTCGCTGTACACGATGTCTCGTTACGCATTAATGATGGTGATCTGCTTAGCCTGTTAGGCCCTAGCGGTTGTGGAAAAACAACCGTATTACGCGCCATCGCCGGATTTGAATCCGTCAGTAGCGGCAACATCAGTCTTCGCAATGAGATTGTCTCCAAGGCCGGCTACACCAAGCCACCCGAAAACCGCCACATCGGCATGGTTTTTCAGGACTATGCGTTATTCCCCCATATGGATGTGCAGGACAATATTGGTTTTGGTTTACGTCAACTCAGCGCTAAAGACAGGAACCAGCGTGTTAAGGAAATGTTAAAGATCGTTGATTTGAGTGACTACGCTGATCGATACGTTCATGAACTTTCCGGTGGCCAACAACAACGTATCGCGTTAGCCCGCGCCCTCGCACCCAAACCCGATCTGGTCTTGATGGATGAACCTTTTTCAAACCTCGATGTGGAAATGCGTGAATACCTGAGTCAGGAAGTACGACAGATATTAAAATCACAGGGTGCCACTGGCATATTAGTCACTCACGATCAGTTAGAGGCCTTTGCCGTCGCCGATCATATTGGCGTGATGAACATGGGTGAAATTGTACAACATGATACCGCCTATAATCTTTATCACTCGCCAAATAATTACTTCGTTGCCGATTTTATAGGCCAGGGCGTTTTTCTGGAAGGAACTTTGTTAGCCCCCGATAAAATAGAAACACCATTGGGTATTATCAAGGGCGATCGTGCCTATGACTGGCCGCGCGGAAGCAAGGTTAAATTACTGATTCGACCGGATGATATCGTACATGACGAACAAGGAAATCTGGTTGGCGAAGTTTGTAACAAGGCCTTTAAAGGTGCAGAAATTCTTTACACTTTGCGCCTTTCATCAGGAATAGAAGTGCTGTCTTTATTCCCAAGCCATCATAATTACGAGCTCAAAGAACGGGTTAAAATTAATTTCGCACCCGACCATATGGTGGCCTTTAAGGTTTAAGTATCTTTGCGAGTACCCTTGTTATGTTCGCGAGCCTCTTTTTGTACCTGCTCCGAACTAATATGGCGAACATCCTTTCCTTTAACTAAATATATTACATATTCACAGATGTTGCGTGCACGATCGCCAATTCGTTCCAGGGCACGTGCCGACCACAATACATTTATTACCCGAGGAATGGAGCGAGGATCTTCCATCATATAAGTCATAAGTTGACGCAGCATGTTCTCGTATTCACGATCAACTTTCTTATCCTGTTCGGCGACCTTGGCCGCGGCTTCGGCATCCATTCTCGCAAAGGCATCAAGTGCATCATGCAGGTTTTGTCTCGCATATTCACCCAGGTGTTCGATACCGGCAAGTGCCTTATTGTCATTACTGTCGCTGGAAGAAAATTTTAATGCCATCCGTCCAACTCGTTCAGCTTCATCACCTATACGCTCAAGATCGGTAATGGTTTTGATAATGGCCATTAGCAGGCGTAAATCACTGGCCGCAGGTTGGCGACGAGCTAAAATTTGTGTACATTCTTCGTCGATATCGACTTCGAGTCGGTTGATCTTATAATCATTAGTCACCACCACCTCGGCCAGCGACATATCCATTGACGTCAACGCCTGGATCGCATCAGTAAGCTGTTGCTCGACGATACCGCCCATTTGCAGGACTCGATTGCGAACGTCCTCGAGTTCCTGGTTAAACTGCTGAGAAATATGGTGACCTATATCTGCTTTTTCCATGACTTCACCTTTAAATCTTTATTGTGAGTTAGTAATTTTTAACGTTATCCATAACGCCCTGTAATGTAATCTTCTGTTTGTTTCTCTGCCGGATTGGTAAACAATTTATTGGTGCCCGCAAACTCGATCAATTTACCAATATACATAAACGCAGTATAGTCTGAAACACGCGCCGCCTGCTGCATATTATGCGTTACTATAATGATAGTATAGTTTTGCTTCAGTTCGTAGATCAGTTCTTCAATTTTTAAAGTCGAGATGGGATCAAGCGCCGATGCAGGTTCATCCAGTAACATCACTTCGGGTTCAATCGCAATAGCCCTTGCTATGACCAGTCGTTGTTGCTGTCCACCCGACATGCCCAGGGCATTATCATTGAGACGATCCTTCATTTCATCCCACAGTGCCGCTCCGCGTAGTGCTTTTTCCACCGCCTCGTCTAATCGACGTTTATCATTTACACCCTGAATCCGTAATCCATAGGCAACATTCTCATAAACCGATTTCGGAAACGGGTTCGGCTTTTGAAACACCATGCCAATACGACGCCGCAAATTAGCGACATTAACCTTTTTGCTATATATATCCTGACCGTGCAGTTCTATTTTACCATCAATCTTGCAATCATCGACCAGATCATTCATGCGATTAAAACAACGCAGTAAGGTGGATTTTCCACAGCCACTCGGCCCAATGAAGGCCGTGACTCGATTTTTTGGAATAACCATGCTTACATCATACAAGGCCTGAGCATTGCCATAAAAAAGATTAAGGTTTGACACCTCCAGCGCGATTTCTTCACTATTAATATCGCCCTGGCACGCGGGTCGATCCAGTGCATCCATATTAATGGCATGCGTTCTTGGTTGTTCATCAGCTGCCGTTGTCATACTGTCACCATCTTATTCAGGTTAACTTTCTAAAGCCCGGTATTTTTCGCGAAGCCGGTTACGAATATAGATTGCCACAATATTAAGGGCAATGATCACTAATACTAATAATAAAGACGTCGCATAAACAAGCGGCCGTGCCGCCTCAACATTAGGACTCTGAAAACCAACATCGTAGATATGAAAACCCAGATGCATAAATTTCCGATCCAGATGCACAAAAGGTGAAGTACCATCTACGGGTAACGAAGGCGCCAGCTTGACGACACCGACTAACATTAATGGCGCGACTTCACCGGCGGCACGCGCGACCGCGAGGATTAATCCGGTCATAATGGCCGGACTTGACATCGGTATGATGGTGCGCCACAGGGTTTCGAATTTTGTTGCGCCGAGGGCAAGACTGCCTTCGCGAATACTTTTCGGAATACGTGATAAACCTTCTTCAGTCGCAACAATAACCACAGGCAAGGTCAAAATCGCCAACGTCAATGAAGACCATAATATTCCAGGTGTACCAAAAGTGGGGGCGGGTAATCCTTCAGAGAAAAACAATCTATCAATATTACCACCGAGGAAATAAACAAAAAATCCCAATCCAAATACCCCGTACACGATCGAGGGTACGCCGGCCAGATTGTTCACCGCAATTCGAATGGTACGCGTGAGCGCACCTTGTTTTGCGTATTCACGTAAGTATACCGCCGCGATCACACCCAGTGGCGTGACTAATACCGCCATGATCATTACCATCATCACCGTACCAAAGATCGCAGGAAAGACTCCTCCCTCCGTATTGGCTTCACGGGGCTCATCGCTAACGAACTCCCAGATATTGGCAAAGTAGGTCCCGGTCTTGGTAAACACCGACATCTGATTTGGACGATAAATTTTGACTACTTTTTCAAGCGGGATCTCTTTAATCTGACCATCTACGATGCGCATCAAAATTGAATCGCGATTTATTTCCTGATTAAGATCATTTAATCGCTTTTGTACGTCGGCATAACGTGCGTCCTGTTTTTTACGCGCAGCCGCTAGCTCCTCTATGCGTTGTGGAGTTAATTCGTTATCAATCTCATAGCGCCGCTTTTGTAATCGAAGTTTCTCCAGTTCATGGTTGATATCACCGATATCGCTTTTTTGAATTTTAACAATTTGGTCATGTAAATCCAGTACGCGCTCAGTTCGATTTTCTAATTCAGACCATAATTTCTCTTTGGAAATGGACAGGTTCATTCCCTGCTCTTTAATCGAATCAAGAAAACCGTAAAAATTTCCCCATTCGCGACGAACCACAACCACCGCGTCATCTGGTTGTTCCGTTGTCTGTATGTTGGGTTTAAGGATTAATCTAAAATCGGCACCGTAAATATCCCGGTTACCTGTCTTCAAGGTATACCGAGTTATAAATTCATCTTCTATATCCAGTTTGACGCCGTTTTCAATCAATACCTGCCTGTCGACATCTTCTTCACCCCAAATTTCACCCATCAGGCGAACCTGTTGTGCCTGCTCATCAACATAGTCCATCGTATGTACATCAGCCGGCCAGAAAAAACCCAGCCCCCGCACCATGATCAGACCCAGCAGACCAAACACCATGATCAAACTCGCACTAACCGCCGCCGCGTTTAGCCAGATCCAGGGATTTCCACTTTTAAACCAGTCTTGTAATTTCATTTTACTTAGTTCTTACAGTGAGCTGTATTTACGGCGTAATCGTTGTCGAACGATCTCCGCCACAGTATTAAACAAAAAGGTAAAGGCAAATAAAACCAATGCGGCGAGGAACAGTACTCGATAGTGGGTACTATCCACTTCGGATTCAGGCATTTCGACTGCGATGTTTGCCGACAAGGTACGCATACCCTGGAAGATACTAAAATCCATCACCGGCGTATTACCGGTTGCCATCAACACGATCATGGTTTCACCGACCGCTCGACCTAAACCAATCATGACTGCCGAAAAGATACCCGGGCTGGCAGTTAAGATAACCACACGTGTTAAGGTCTGCCAGGACGTGGCGCCGAGCGCCAATGAACCATTGACCAGATGTTTTGGTACAGCAAATAATGCGTCTTCAGCAATTGAAAATATAGTTGGAATCACCGCAAAACCCATCGCCAACCCAACGACAACCGAATTACGTTGATCAAAGGCAATCGAGGCATCTTTTAGTGCGGCGGTAACGTTACCGTCAAATAAAATATTTTCTACTAATGGCGATAATAATGCGCCAAAAATAATACACGTGATGATCGATACACCCAGAGGAGCAAATGATTTTAATTTTTCATTGCTTAGCTTATTAACCTGTTTCTCAAATTTTTCTGATCGAGATATATAAAGTATAATCCAGGGGAACAACAGTCCGGCGATAACCAGATACAGGTTTTGATCCAGCCATGGTCCAAGATAATTTCCATATTGAGTAGCGTCGCCATCAAACCACCACATCTCCAGCATTGGCCCAAGCGTTAAGGTAACCCAACCGATTAAAATAATCGCCGGGATCAACATAGCGCCTTCCCAACCATCAGGGATAATAAATCGAATTTTTTCCGGCAGGCGCTGCCAGCTATAAGCGGCGATCAAGACACCGATCGGCATGCCCAGCATCATTAAAAATATCCCCACCAGGTTATCTTCAACGAACGGGGCTAACCATAAACCAGCCAGAAAACCAAGTATAACGGTTGGCAAGGCCTCCATAATTTCAATCGATGGTTTTATGGTCTTGCGCATATTCGGCGACATAAACTGCGCAGTAAATATCGCGCCCATTATCGCCAGTGGTATCGCAATCATCATCGCATAAAATGCGGCTTTTAAAGTACCAAACGAAAGTGGTACCAGAGAAAACTTAGGTTCAAAGTCATTATCCGCCGATGACGACTGCCAGGTGTAAGTCGGTTCCGAATAACTCTCATACCAAACCTTACCCCACAATGAACTCCAGGATATCTCCGGATGTTCATTATCAATATCCCATAAACTTATTTTGTTATCGCCACTCGCGACTAGCATCGCATTGGCGCGTGGTGATATTGCAATGTTATCTATAATCGGACTTGATAACATTTGTCTCAATACTGTTTTTTCTGCGGTCGTATGATAAATACCAAACAAACCGGATTCATCAAACGCCAGAAAACCTTTACGGCTAAATTCTGGAATAACTTTTAAAATAGCGGAGGGATGCTTTTCAAAATCTCGAAATTTTACCAGCTGCTCACGATTATTTTCATTACGTACTAACGACCATTGAGCCAGATGGCCATTCGAATCACCCACCAAAATAGAAATACCGCCAGTGAGGGAATCGATAGCAGTAATATCCGCACCATCAGTTGTTACTGTGCGGTGCTGTAATAACTGTGGAGCCGATTTATCCCGGATATCATAGAAGGTAATGTAACCGCCTTTACTGACGATAAATAATTCATTCTCATCCTTATCCACCAGCAAGTGGGTTAATTCGGTTGCCGGATAAGCTAATTCTGCTTCAGTACGTTCAAATTCATCCGACTCTTCGAGTAATGATTCTTCTTTGGTAAAGGCCACCAACATTAATCTCTTATCTTCAGTGGCCGCAACCAGGGTGATACCTTCCTCATTTAACTGCACATCAATATGCATTAATGCTTCGTCCTGAGTGTCGATCAGGATCGGAGCCTCACCCAAAGGCGAAAGAACCACCGGGGTAATCAAACGCTTATCATCAGGATAAGTCACTTTGTACTTGTGTTGATACACCAACGCACTGCCATTACTTAAACCAAAGGCGATGGTCGCCTGTTCAGGATCGGCGTTAGCAAAACTGGTGACGGTTACATTCTCAGGTAGCTCAGGAACAAAACGGTGCTTAATGTCGCCGCTACGCGTATCAAAAAAAACCTGTTCACCAGATGACAGTACACGCAAGCCAATCTCGTTTTGTTCTTCGATGGCAAGATGAAGCGTCGTCTGATTAGTATCATCAGCCGTGAGTGAAAATTGAGACTCTTCGCTAATCTCCGCACCATCAAAAATCGGCACAACAACAAGAAGTAAATAGAGAAATATCAGAGTGATGGCAATAATGATGCTAATGCCACCAAATGCCACCGCATAGCGCATAAACGCGTCGAGAAACATGCGAAACCGGAAATAAAAACTATCAGACTGGCTAAGTATGCTATTAACCGTCTGTTTTGAATGTTCTTTTGGCTCTTTTCGCATGCGGCCAGCATATCGGCCTTATATGACAGAAATGTGACAAGCCGGTAAAGATTGACCCTAAATATGACCGTTTTATAGCCACACTAAAACAACAAAGAAATATTAAAGGTAAAAAAAAGCCCCGATAAGCTCGGGGCTGTTTCTGAGGACGCTACTTATTTAATCTTCGCCATGTATTTCTTGATAACCTTGACGGGAAGTGGGATATACCCATCTTTAACCACCACTTCCTGACCACGTTTTGACATCACCATGGTCAGAAACTCGCGCTCCAATGGCGCCAGGGCTTTATTAGGTGCCTTATTAACATAAACATACAGGAATCGCGCCAGCGGATAATTACCTTTAGCCGCATTTTCAGGTGTCGCGTCTATGAACGGCCCACCTTTTTTTGATATTGGAACCGCCTTTACACCCGAGGTCTTATAGCCAATGCCGGAATAGCCAATACCATTAATCGACGTGGTAACCGATTGAACAACGGAAGCCGAACCCGGCTGCTCGTTCACGGTGTTTTTAAAATCGCCTTTGCACAAACCTTTTTTCTTGAAATAACCGTAGGTACCCGAAACCGAATTACGTCCATAAATCTGAATATTACGTTTTTTCCAGGCACCGGCCAGATCAAGATCAGCCCAGCTTGTTATGTTCTTACTACCACCGCATTTGCGCGTCGAAGAAAATATCGCATCGATCTGTTTGATGGTTATGCCCTTAATCGGGTTGTCCTTGTTTACATAAACGGCCAGCGCATCGACGGCAACTGGAATCGCGGTTGGTTTATAACCGTATCTCTTTTCAAATGCAGCGATTTCTTTTGATTTCATCTTGCGACTCATGGGGCCTAGATTCGCGGTGCCTTCCGATAAAGCGGGTGGCGCAGTAGAAGAACCCGCCGCCTGAATCTGCACATTCACATTTGGATAAATTTTCTTGAAATCTTCGGCCCAGAGCGTCATCAGGTTAGCCAGGGTATCCGAACCCACACTGCTAATAGTTCCTGAAACCCCACTGGTTTTTTTATACGCAGGCGTTGCCGGATCAACTCCGGCAGCCGAGGCATTTGCCGCGAAAGCAATAGTGGCCGAGACCACGGTTGCCTGAATGAATTTCTTGTTAAACATATGGGTTATTCCTTAATCATTGAAAGTTTGGAGAAGTATGCAATAGGTACATGACAAGTTTGTGATCAATATATGACAGTAGTGTGACAGTGGCTTAAACAACCTGACGAATTTTATCCTTGCGTACCGTCGCATCGGAGGAAAAGGTGCAGGTAACCGTCGTGCCTTTACCAACATTACTTTTAATTTTTAATGTCGCCAAATGGCGGTTAAGAGCGTGTTTAACAATCGCCAAACCCAAACCCGAACCGCCGGTTTCTCTGGATCGAGCCACATCAACCCGGTAAAAGCGTTCGGTTAAACGTGACAAATGGTGCGATGGAATGCCAATGCCATTATCACTCACTTCAAATACCGCGACCGAGTCATTCTCAAACCAGCGAATGGTAATCTGTCCTTCATCCGGGCTGTAATTGATAGCATTAATCACTAAATTGCTAAAGACACTATCCAGTTCTTTGGCATCGCCGTAAAGATAAAGATCCTCGTCCTGTTCGATCACAATTTTATGCTTGCGCTCCCCACTCACCACTTCAGCTTCGTCTTTCAGGGTCAACAACATCTTTGGTACTGCAACCACATCGTGTTTTATCGGCTTGTGTTCATTCTCAAGTTTAGACAACAACATAAGATCTTCGACCAGACGTTGCATTCGTTTTGACTGTTGTTGCATTAACTCAATCGACCGTTGCGTTTCAGCATCCTGCTCATGCGGTTCACTGGCCATAGTCTCCAGAAATCCGGTCATCACCGTCAGTGGCGTGCGCAGCTCATGGGAAATATTGGCAACAAAATCCCGTCGAATTTGTTCGACCCGTTCGAGTAAGGTGACATCCCGCGCCGTTAATAAACTTTGATGCTGTCCATAGGGAGTGATTTGAATAGCAATCGTTTTGTTGCCATCACCGGGAGCCGACATATGGAATATTTCATCCTGCTCGGCGCGTTGGTAAAAATTATGAAACTCGGGATTCCTGACCAGGTTGGTAATCCGCTGACCCACATCCTGCGGGTAATTTAACCGCAACAACTTACTGCCGACATCGTTCCACCACTCGATGGTGCCATTGGCCTGCATGACCACCACGCCATCGGGCATGGCCTCGGTGGTTTCGCGAAAGCGCGCGAGTAAATTCACCAGACGCTTCTGGCGTTTTTTATTCCGTTTCTGCAGTTTATAAATTTCAGTAAACAGTTCACCCCAGACGCCGGCTGAATTCGGTGGAGAGAATTTCTTACCGACCGCTAGCCAGCGGTACATGTTACGAAGATTAATGAAGGTCCAGGCTAGATAACCCGATAAGGCAATGGTCAGAAATAAAAATACATAGTCAAAAATTAGGCCCAGCACAGTAGTCGCAACCAGTAAGGCGGCTAATCGCCAGAGCTCTGCATTCCAACTCTTATTCACTGACGTCGACACCTGCTTTGAAGAGAATCAAACCTTAAAAATGGAATTAATCTAAACTTGCTCGGAAAAACGGTACCCAGAGCCCCGCACGGTCTGAATATATTGAGCGCAATCGAAAGATTCCAGTGCCTTTCGCAATCGGCGAATATGGACATCAACGGTTCGCTCTTCAATATAGACATGATCACCCCAAACATGATCCAGCAACTGGCTACGGCTAAAGACTCGGTCTTTATGCGTCATGAAGAAGTGTAACAGACGATACTCGGTTGGTCCCAGCTCTAATGGCGTATTATTTATGCTCACTCGATGCCCGACGGTATCCAGCTTCATGCCACCGACTTCAAGGGTATCGCCTTGCGTCTCTTCAGCGGTTCGGCGCAATACGGCATTGATACGGGCGATCAATTCTTTAGGTGAAAAAGGCTTGGTCACATAATCATCCGCACCGGCCTCGAGGCCACGAATTTTGTCCTCTTCTTCGCCCTTCGCGGTGAGCATGATAATCGGCAGCCGATGGGTGCGATTGGCCTGACGTAATTTGTTTGCCAGTTCGACCCCGCTAATGCCCGGCAGCATCCAGTCCAGCAGGATCAAATCCGGCTCCACTTTGCTGATCATATCCTGTGCCTGTCGGGCATCCGCCGCCTCGTGCACTTCGAAACCGGCACGGCTTAGAGAATAATTGAGCATCTCTCGAATAGCGGCCTCGTCTTCGACCACCAAAATATTTGGGTTTTGCCTGGACATCATGTTATATATAGTTTTCCCGTCATCATTGCTACGCGGGGACATTACACGTCAAAATTGTTACTGGAGCATGACAGTATGACACCAGTTCGACCTTTGCGGGCTATTAATGGCCGTTATGTGTGATACAGATTACAAACCTGTGCCATATAGCTGATAATATTGGCAATTAACCAATCATCGAATGGCACAGCTAATACCACTTTCATTTTTACAGGATTTCCGTCTTTAGCCACGCCAGCTTGACGGGCCATTATTACGGTTACTATGCCATTATAAGATACTATATATAGTATAAGAACAAACACAGTCAGGATTACAAACATGAAGCGTTACCATTATCTCGTTATTAGCCTATGCCTCACCAGTCTTACCCTGTTAGCCCCCTTGCAGGCCAATGCCGCCAATAAATACGTCAGCGATCAACTGCGCATCACCATGCGCACCGGTCAGGGCAACCAGTTCCAGATCATCAAGGCCCTCGTCAGCGGCATGAAACTCGAAGTACTCGAGGAAACGGATACCGGTTATACCAAGGTTAAAACCGAAGACGGTCAGGAAGGCTGGGTGCGAAGCCAGTACCTGGCCGATGAGCCCATTGCCGCCGACAAACTCGCCCGTGCACAAAACCGCCTGGCCAAAACCAAAGAACGAAACAAAGCCCTGAAAGAAGAGCTCGCGGCATTACGCAAAGACAAGATTAAACTCGATTCGGAACATTCGGCGTTAATGACAAAACATACCAGCGCCAGCAAAGAATTAACCCACCTGAGCAAGGTCGCCGCACGCCCTAAGCAACTTGCTAAAGAAAACATCGAATTGCATAAAAAATACGAACAGATCAGCGATGAACTTATCCTGGTAAAACAGGAAAATCAGGTCTTAAAAGACCGTTCACAACGTAACTGGTTTATAACCGGTGCCGGTGTATTAATAATTGGTATGCTGGTGGGTCTTATTATTCCCAAGTTCCGTTTTAAATCGAAAGATTCATGGGGCTCTTACTAAAATTTAAATTACCGTCTCTATGAAACACTCCTCGCCCGAATTACTGGAGTGTTTATCGCAGCTTATCGCCATCCCGTCGGTGAGCAGCGTGCAGGAGCAGTACGATCAAAGTAACCGTCCGGTCATTGATCTGCTCGCAGGCTGGTTAGCGGATCTTGGTTTTAGTATCGAGATCATGCCCCTCCCAAACCAGCCCGATAAAGCCAATTTAATCGCCACGCTGGGGAGCGGTCCCGGTGGTCTGATCTTATCCGGGCATACCGATACCGTTCCCTTTAATGAACAATACTGGGCATCCGATCCCTTTGCCTTAACTGAACGCGATAACAAACTCTATGGTCTCGGCAGTGCCGACATGAAAAGTTTTCTCGGCCTCGCCATTGAAGCGGTTAAACAACACGATGCCGATAAACTCAAAGCTCCCGTTATTTTATTAGCCACTGCCGACGAAGAAAGTTCGATGGACGGCGCGGTTGCCCTGGTCGAAGCCGATCGACCTAAAGCAAAATACGCGATCATCGGCGAGCCCACCGGGTTAATACCGATTCGTGCGCACAAGGGTATTATCATGGAGGCCATTCATTTAACCGGACGATCAGGTCACTCCAGTAATCCCGCTTATGGCAATAACGCGATGGATGGTATGCACCTGGTGCTCGACGAGATCAAACAATGGCGAGCCGAACTGCAGAAAAAATATAACGACCCCAGCTTCGCGGTACCCTACCCGACGTTAAATTTGGGGCATATTCACGGTGGCGACAATCCGAATCGTATATGTGGTGACTGTGAATTACATATCGACCTGCGTCCATTGCCGGGTATGTCGACCGACGAACTGCGCGATACATTAGATCATCGCCTGCAAGCAAGACTGGCAGACACCGGACTGGGTTATGAACGTAAATCATTAATCCGTGGCACCGAGCCAATGCACACGGCGGCCGAGGCCGAGTTAGTCAAAACCGCCGAAGCCCTTACCGGCCACCACGCCGAATCCGTCGCCTATTGCACCGAGGCGCCTTATCTAAATAGCATGGGCACACAAACCATTGTCATGGGCCCCGGACACATCGAACAGGCCCATCAACCGGATGAGTATTTACCGATGGAACAAATACAACCAACTATTGATTTGTTAGCAAAAATGATTGGAAAATATTGTATTTATTAATCAGTCTATTTAATAAGTGTCATCAACTTACATTGGTTTTATTAAGAAGCCTCAATGTTATACAAAGTCTGAGTTGGGAAAGCGAATTCCAGTCCTTTACTGTTAAACTGGCGCAGTATTTCCAGATTAATCTCGGTTTGCGTATCCGCAATACTTTCACCACTCTTGATATAATAAATAAACATGATGTTCATGGCAAAATCACCAAAACCATTAAAGGAAACAATCGTTTTCTCTTCGGTATGAGCATTATTCTGGTTGATGTCTTTTAATGCCTGCATCGCCAGTTCCATGTTGTCGGCCGACGTATCATAGGTTAAACCCAGATCTAAAATAATTTTTCGTGAGGGCTCACGCGACACGTTTTCAACCGGCGCATCGGTAAAAGTCGAGTTTGGAATCGTAACAATACGCCCGGCCAGTGTTTTAAGCCGTGTACTGCGCACCCCGATTTCTATAATCGTACCGTCATACCCATCTATTTGAACGCGATCATTGATACGAAAAGGCTGGTCGGCAAAAATAGTGAATCCGCCAAAGATATTCGAAACGGTATCTTTTGCGGCCAACGCAAAGGCGAGACCACCGATACCGAGTCCGGCCAGGAGTGCGCCTACATTATAGCCAGCATTATTCAAACCAATAATGATAGCCATAAGCCAGATGATCAAACGCACACCCTTACGCAGGATTGGCAGCAACTGATCATCTAAATCATTTTCAGTCTTCTCAGACCAGGGTTGCAAAATACCTTCATAGAGCGCATCAAACAATCGCACCAACAACCAGCCGACCAATATGGCGATCAGGATATTCAGGGAATTATTTATTGCTGAAGAAAAGGCCTCGGGCAGGGTCAGCAGGGTAAAGGCAAACCAGATACCACTGGCCATCAACATGAAGACAATAGGTTCTTCAATCAGGTCAACAATAATATCATCCAGTTTGGTTTTGGTCTTGCGGGTAAATGCCTTGACGGTTTTGGAGAAAATCCAGTAAACCACCTTGCCCAGTAAAACCACAAAGAGAATAATACTCAACGAGATCAGCCATTGCTGTATTGTATTTCCATAGTAAGTGGTATCAAGAAACTCCATTTTGTATTCCCCTTATTAGTATATTTTATTCGTGCCGTATTATACCTCAAGTTATGCACTTCGTTCATATTACAACCGAGAATTTTGTATTCAGGACGGGCAATAAAAAAGGGGCAAGACCCGGTTATGGTCTTGCCCCTTATTTTTCTACCCGGCTAAGGCTTACAAGCCTTCAACTCTCATATCGACAGGGTACTCCACAGAAAATTTAAGTGGTACCTGAACCTTCTCACCCGGCGCTGGCTTGAAAAACCACTCCAGGTAATTAAATTCATTCTTTTTCAGATCTTTACTGTCTTCCTTGTATGTCGGCGTTATCAACTTAACTTCGATCTTTTCATGATTCGAAATGGGTAATTGATCCCAGATCACAATATCTTCCTGGGTTTTTTTATTATTGGTCACTTCAATCAAATATTCATACGTATAACTGTTTGATTTACTAAACATGCCTTCCTGTTTCGAATTACGTTTGAGGAACTTATGTTCCACCTTCACCGCTTCATCCACGCCCAGGTAAGTCCAGAACTTTTCACCCGAGGCTATTAATTCCATTTCCGCATTGGCCACAAAATTATTATCCAGGAATATATTGGTTGGCCCGGCTAAAAACGGATAATCCGTGTTATTGCTTACTTCGGCTTTTAAATAGGCATACGGAGTTAACCTGGGTACACAGGAATAACGAAAGCTGGCCGGGAATTCTTCCATCAGGATCGTCACCTTATGATCGACATTATCACTGTCGATGTTACTGGTCCCGGCAATATTAAACACCACCGAGGTGGCTTTGGTCTCTACCGTGGTCGTGGGTTTTGACATGACGAGAGCTTCCAGACTATCAAACATGCCCTCTTCTTTATCAAACGATGCCATCACCTCAGACTGCATCATTTGTTTCATTCTTTTTTTACTGGTCATATCAGCGACACCTCTCGATAATTCGCCCACAGCGGCAGGGGCTCCGACGGCCACTGGCTCGGGCTCAGGAATAAATTCAGATAGATGCCACGGACTCAACTCCGGTTGTTGACCGCTGACATTGGCCTGCGCCGTTGATAACTGCAAGCGAACATCACTCCAGTCTTCCGCGGTATTCTGACAGATGTTGGCGTTGTAAGTAATGTTCATAACCTTGCTGTCGCTGTTCACGCGCAAATCATAATACGGACGCCAACTCGGCCCGTAAACGATATAACTTAACTCCAGAATCACATCATCCTCATCCTGTGCGTCGATCAACACCTCAACCTGTTTGCGTTCCTTCCTGGCATTGCCTTTGATAGAGATCTCGTTAGTAATTTTCGCCTGTTGTTTTTCCAGCTCACGCATGGCCAGTTCAGATTCGCGGATCTCGGCATCCAGGGCCGACATTTTACTACGATAAAACTCAACCATCTTTACCCATTTTTCCGGATCCAGCTGGGAGGTATGACTCTCTTCACTTTCCGCCGTGAGCTTGGTGGTAATGTTGCTGATAAACTGTTTCTCCTGTTCGACCTGATTGATCTTGTCCTGAATCACACGCTGTTGATCAACCCATTGTTGCTGCTGATCATGCAAACCCTTGATCTCAGCATCGGGAATCTCGGTGTAATACGCCTGTTTAAACTGCACATCTTTGAGCATCGCATTACCGCTACCATTAACCTGGATGCTATTGACTTCGATCGAATCTGGCAGCGCATCAAACAGGCAGATATGTTCGCCTTTGCCGAGGGTGATTGTCGCTCTACGCATCACCTGGGCACGATCGGTAAACACCGTAACCGACATAATTTTAGAATCAAGCACGTTTTTATTTTGATCATTCATTTTGATGTTCCTTTTTTTCTAATAATATTTATCCCAACTGTCCAGTTTACTTCGTGAAATATCTGCAACCGGATTGGGCAATATCGCCTGATCAGGCTGATATCAGAAACACAAACGACTAAAATCATATAAAGGGTTAGATTGAGGAATTAAGCCGACAAATACCTGTCTACTAGCAGTAGGCTAGATTATTGTAAATTCGGTGTGCGCTTTATAGCGGTACAGCAGGTACAATTAAATATATGAAAATCATCCTTAGCATTTTAGGACTAGGCAGCACCTTACTGGTCGGCTGCTCAGCTAAACCCGTACTACCGGTCGCCGAGCCAAATCCACCTGTGGCTGCGGTACAACAGGACATTAATGCCCATAAAGATATAGCCATCACCTGGGGCGGCGTCATTCTTGAAACCAATAACGCGGATGAGCAAAGCAAAGTACTGATTATCAGCAAACGCCTTGAATCCTCCACCCGGCCGATTGAAGGTGATCAAACCCTGGGGCGCTTTATCGCCATAATCGATGGCTTTTTAGACCCGGCAATCTACAGCAAGGACCGAGAAATGAGCGTGTACGGCACGATCATCGGTCAGGAAATACGAAAAGTAGACGATTATGAATATACATATCCCGTCGTGCAGGTGAGCGAACATAAATTATGGGAAGTACGTGTTGAATATTATAATAATGGCTACTACGATAATTACTGGTATGGCCCTTACTATCGCCCATATCCTTACCACCATCGGTCGCACAATAGCGGACACAAGCATTAAACCAGAGAAGTCACTAATCTTATGACAGTTAAATTCGCCTACCCACTCTCATTCGCATTCATCAGCCTGGCTTTTAGCGGGTGTGCATCACCACCGTTTAACCTCGAAGGCGCCGATCTGAAAACCGTACCGCAACAAACCCTCGATGATTCCAGCAGTTTGAACAAACGCGTGGTCTGGGGCGGCCTGATCGTCGGCACCCAAAATGACAAGGACACCAGCACCATCGAAGTGCTGAGCTACCCACTCGACAGCAACAGCGAGCCACAACGTTCCGCCAAAGCGCAGGGACGCTTTATGATCAAACAAGAGGGCTATGTCGAGCCGGCTACCTATGTCTCCGGCCGTTGGATCTCCGCCATTGGCACCGTTGCGGGCAAAGAGGAAGGCAAGGTCGGCAACGCCGATTACACCTACCCGGTCATGAAGTCCGAAAATACCTACCTGTGGCCGGAATACTCTGCCGAACCTCGAACTCAAACCCGATTCAGCATTGGCGTCGGCATACATCGCTAAAAAACCCCGAAACACCCCCGAAAACCCTAAAAACATCCTAACTCGATCAAAATAGCGCCAAATCGGGCGTTTTTTTTTGATCTGAGCCATTCCCCCCGATCTTTGCTTAGGTTATGCTGGGCTTATACTTGTAAATCAATCAGATACAGCTACATTTTAAAGCAAATGCGAGAAAAAGATCAGCAGCCCAGTTTCGTTGAGTGGTTTCGCCACTCGACCCCCTATATCCGAGCCTTTCGGGGGCGGACGTTCGTCATCACCTTTGGTGGCGAAATGCTGACCGATGCGCAATTCCCCAAGCTGGTCCACGACCTGGTCCTGCTCAACAGCCTCGGCATCCGGCTGGTGCTGGTGCACGGTGCACGCCCGCAGATCAGCAAATTGCTCAAACAGCGTGATATCAAAACCGAATACGTCGACGGCATCCGCATCACCAATGATGCCGCACTGGAATGCCTCAAACAGGCCGCCGGTAGTGTGCGGGTTGAGGTCGAGGCCCTGCTCAGCATGGGCATCAGTGACATGCCACTGGATAAATTACCGACCAGGGTGGTCTCTGGAAACTTTGTCACCGCACAACCGCTCGGCATACGCGACGGCGTCGACTTTTGCCACAGCGGCGAGATACGGCGCATCGATACCGAATCGATTCGCTGGCACCTCGAAGATGAAAACATCGTGCTGTTATCGCCCATGGGTTACTCCCCCACCGGCGAAGTGTTTAACCTCACCGCCGAGACCATCGCCACCGAAGCGGCCCGACAACTCGAAGCCGATAAACTGATCTTCATGGCCGATGAAAGCCTGACCACCGGCAAAAAATCCAGCGTGATGCACGAACTCACCCAGGACGATGCGGAACAATTATTACGCGGCAAGAAAAAACTCAAACCGACCACGCGTTTGTTGCTGACCCACGCCTTAAAGGCCAGCGTCAGCGGTGTAAAACGCGTGCACATCATCGACCGCGACATCGACGGCGGCCTGTTGCTGGAATTATTCACCCGCGACGGCGTCGGCTCGATGTTAACCGCCAATGCCTACGAAACCATTCGCCGGGCGACCATAGATGACATCGGCGGCATATTAGATCTAATCCGGCCACTCGAAGAACAGGGCCAACTGGTACGTCGCTCACGCGAAGTGCTCGAGACCGAGGTACAACACTTCACCGTCATCGAACGGGACGGACTGATTGTCGCCTGCGCCGCGTTCTATCCGTATGTGAACGAACACCTCGCCGAACTCGCCTGCCTGGCCGTGCATGAGAATTATCAAAAAGAAGGCCGTGGCAACACGATCTTTGATTACATCATCAAACAAACCAGACAACTTGGCATCGAAAAAATGTTTGTGCTCACTACCCAGACCGCACACTGGTTTCGCGAACGCGGCTTCAAGAACGCCAAACTCGAACAACTGCCGGTAAAAAAACGCAGCCTGTATAACTATCAACGTCAGTCAAAAGTTTACATAAAGGATCTCACTTAATGGGCACCCACCTACACAACCGCCCATTTTTAAAATGGGCCGGCAACAAGTTTCGCATCATGCAACACATCCACACCATGTTGCCCGCAGGCGATCGACTGGTCGAACCGTTTGCCGGATCCGGTGCGGTGTTTTTAAACACCGATTATGATCGTTACTTGCTGGCTGACAATAATTTTGATCTGATCTCGCTGTATCAAATCCTCGCCGCACAGGGCGAAGACTTTATTGCAATGTGTTCACGCCTGTTCCGCGATGCCACCAACAAAGAAGACTATTACTATCGACGCCGGGTTGAATTTAATAAAACAAAAAATCTCGAACGCAAGGCCGCACTGTTTCTTTATTTAAATCGCCACGGCTACAACGGCCTGTGCCGCTACAACGCCAGCGGCGGATTCAACGTACCGTTTGGACGTTACAAACGCCCCTACTTCCCGGCAACGGAGATGTTCACCTTTTATCAAAAGGCCCAACACGCCACCTTTTTACATGTCGACTTTGAGAATGTGTTTAATAAATTAAAAAACGGCGACGCCGTCTACTGCGACCCACCCTATGTACCTCTATCCAAATCTGCCAGCTTCACCGCCTACAGCGCCGGAGGTTTTGATATCCAGCAACAACAACAACTTGCGCAACTGGCCGAGAGTACACGGCAACGTGGTATTCCGGTTTTGATCTCGAATCATAATACTCAGTTTACGCGTCAGGCTTATAAAACAGCGGATAACATTAAGCGTTTTAAAGTTATGCGTTCGATCAGTTGTAATGGGCAACAGCGTAAACCGGCTGGAGAATTGTTGGCTTTGTTTGAATCCAGGGTGGCTTAAAGCTATACGCTACAGCTTCCCATCATTCCCCTTGTTACTTCTTATAACTATACCCATGAGCTGGGTGCAGACCACCTGCCAGTAACTTTTTCGCTATTTATCACAGGTTCAAGAAAAGCCTGAATATCAGCGACAACGACGCCAAGGTCATCAGGTATGTGTTCCTGAGCTAATCGCTTATGAAATGCTTTCCACTGTACCCGCTTATCTTTGCTAAAGGCTTTTGTAAAAGCAGTGATGACGTCAGGAATATCTGTACCACGATGTTTAAGTGTTAATCGCATAGCTTCGGCTAATTCTTTACCATCAAAATCAAACTGGCGAGACAAAAGCCAAATGTCATAAAAATCCTTCATCCGACTGTTTAACTCTCCGAGTTTTAACATGGCTTCAAACTTCTCTGCTATTGCGCTTTCACAGCGGTAACAGGGGTTCGACTCCCCTTGGGGGCGCCAATTAAATCAAAGGGTCAGCCTAAAAAGCTAACCCTTTTTCAGTTCTACACGGATACAAATAGCCGTCACCCATGAAGCTGCACTTGTAAGCGATTTTGTTAACTGTTAGGGTTTACCAAAAGGGCCACCACTTATTAAAAGGATTTTATCAGCATGAAAAAACTCACACTCACCATGATCGCTTGTCTCGTTTTACTCCCCGGTCTAGCCTTAGGTAAAGCCCCCGCGTGTGATCAGATCGCGGAACAGGTTGATTATATTCAATCGATTGCAGTAGGCGATCAGCGCATCCTGGATGTCGGGATTTTTCGAGTCCAGATTCCACTAAAAAATGTATCCCAGTTAGGGTTAACCTCAGAGGGACACCTTCAAGTCTTTTATGCGAAGGGGGAAGTATTAACACTCCGAACACATTTAGTAGTGGATGAATTTCTTCACTGGACGGCCCGCAAGCCGACTAAGGGTAAAATCACTACAGCGGATTGGGCTGATATCACCTTTACAAAAACAGCTTGTGATAAAGGGCCACTGGAGCCGGTTGATGCAAAACGCTGGAAACGTGCCATCTATGAAAAAGGGCTTTATTTCGATAACGCCACGGAAGTCATCAAAACACAATCGGGTGAATTAACTTACTACTTATCAAATGACAGCCATCAAGGTTACACTGGGCATGCTTTTATTACCCACTCGACTTATAAGACCACCACATTAATCATGACGTCCGTCGGTATCCCTTATAAGGAATTTAAGCGAATCGTTTTAAACATCACGCAAAGGAAGCCCTAACATGTCATCACCTAGCGTTTATGAAATTGAAGACACACAAATAATTCTGCATTATTTATTCAGCGGCAACGCCAAAAACTGGAAAGTGAGCGACCGGATGATTGACGAACTTGGCAAAGCATTATCAAAATTAAAAACCTGTAACATTGTATTTGATTTATTGCCTCGCCCCGGCTTTGTGGATAAAGATTATTTTCGGCGCCAATTGCGCGGCATCGCCCGTCGGATAAAAAGTGGAACGGGTGACTACAACTTATGCAAGACGGCCATCAACTACGGCCAGCGGCGACATTTTGAAATTATAGGTACGGTCGGTTAGTACTGATAATTTGATCGAGAGAAATCTTGATAAAGAACTATAGAACAAAAGCCATAGACCCAGATAGAAAAGACAATAAGATTTACATCCCAATTAATGAAATCGCATATGGCTCAATAAATTTGAAGGTATAAATGGAATTCTAAAACTAAAAAATTATTTAAGGAAATAACTTGGACACCCATAAATATTGGCAAGAAAATCCATATCGATTAACTTGTTATTTCATCATTAACAGGATGTTGATTTTTAGTAATAGCATATGGTTAAGTTATTAAGTTATCGGTGTCCCTAACTTCATAAGTTATGGATTAAAACTAATAAATTATCAGGCATGCTAAGTGCAATGCCTGTTGATAAAAGCCTAATTGATTGGGCCGTCGAAAATGACGCTTTAAATATGAAACCCGAAAAATTGAAAGTTAAGATTCGAGACCCCAAGTTTATTGAGTGTGTAATACTCCATCTTTAGAGCACTATCATTATGAGAATGGTGTTAAGGAGTAAATCATATAACAAGGCAAATCAACATGGACCGCTTTAACAATACTAAAGGTAATTATAAGGAGGCTTAATGCATCGTATAACTAAAGCGCATTTAAAAAGTTTTGTGAAGAGCTATGGGCTGGAACAACATGGTGAATGCACACAATTCGAAATGTTTGTAAATAATGCTGTGATCACTTCAAAAGTCGGTGGTGACTTTGATTTAGATAATGTTACTACTAGCGAGGGTGATGATGGTACAGATGGCGTCGCTGTTCTTATTGATGAAGAACTCATTGTTTCGGATGAAGATGCAGTATCTACATTCAAAAAAGATCGTAAAACACATGACGTCGAAGTAATATTTACTCAAGCAAAACGAGGTGAATCGTTTGATTTAGGTGATTTTTTGAAATTCAAAGAATCAGTTCTTAGGTTTGTTAATTCGGAACACTATGACATTAATGATGATGTACAACGTAACGCGCGAAAAGTATTCGATGTAGTTATAAAGAATGTACCGAAAGTTAGGGATGGTAAACCGGTGCTTATGGCTCGTTTTGTGACTACAGGGGTTTATAAAAAACCCGAGGCACTTGAAAATGCGAAAGAAGACTTTGTCCGGCAATTAGAGGAACTCGGCTACTTTAGTAATATTGATATAATGTTTATTGGCAGAGATGAATTAACAGCCTTGTGGGTAAAAACTTATACTGGTGTTGCTGCTGAAATCCCAATGTTTAGTAATGCTCCCTTACCTACAATCGATGGGATTGATGAGGCATATCTTGTAATTGTTAAAGCAAAAGACTTTGTGAATAACTTGTTGGTAAGTGATGATGGTACATTACGACTACATGTATTTGAAGAAAATGTCACAGAACCTCAGGAACCTCAGGGACACCGATTGGAACCTCAGGGACACCGATAACTTAATAACTTAACCAATAATTCATTCCCTAGAAATGCTACAAAGGTTGTTAATCGTGGTTTCAAACAAGAGGATTAAGTCTTGCAAAGCCACATTCAAGAGGATCATACCAACTGTTGTTTTGCAAGACTTGATCCTATAATCCTACCCCCGATTCTAACGCGCCTTAACATCGAAGCCAACATCTGGAAAAAGATGATGCAACCCAATGGCAACCTGTTTAAACAGGCTATTAGCCGCATAGATAGCTTGCGCTTGTATGCACAACGACAAAATAAAATATGGTGTCAGGGAATGCGGACCCGTTCAGCGTTGTTTTCAACGTAATCCTTTTAATAATATCAACCTTTATTAACGCCATCGGTGTTCACCGAAGATGGCGTATGTGCGGGGTATTTTTTCGATAAGAAATACCCCGAATGGAACGTTGGAAAAGATTAAAATTAGACCTGGTATTGACCAGTCGGCAGATGAAAGGTTAGTTCCCTTGCCAAGGTTCAAGAGTTGATATAATGTGTGGGTGTCCTGTCAACATTAACAACATTAAGGTTTTACAAACCGACACATTTTATACCGTGATCGGGTTTAATAAATCGGATACAGTAAAGTAGTACTGGTATATAAAAAATATAAAACTTAAAAGGGATGTTATGAAATTAGTTAAAACAAGTTTATTTTTCTGCCTTGCCGCACTTCTAACTTCTTCCATATTTGCGAATGGCACCGATTGCCAGGTTGTTGCTAAACCAGTGAAGTACGTTAAGCCTGACATTAAAGGGTTTGATAAATATTTCAATGTTCGCTTCGGGACTTATACGGTGATGGTTCCACCGGGTTTTGATAAGGTGGCAACAATGATGAACTCTGGAGTCATCGTTATTACTTATCCAAACAACGCCTTATTGATGATCAGCTCGAATACTTTGAGTCAGGACAGCCGGTTCAAAGGGGTCGACACAACACAGTATCCTAATATTTTATACACAAAAACGTCATGCGATAAACCGCCGACTGATAAGGCTCACCTCGATTTATGGAATTTAGCGATGACGAACAAGGCTCTTTTGTTTACAGATTCAACGAAGATGATGGTGACGAAATCAGATCAACTTACATATTACATTTCAGATAATCAGGTTGAAGACTTGCTTGGTGATGCGCACGTTGTTGATAAGGATTTAAAGAATGATTATCTGCTTATGACGGCAAGAGGGTTCACCTACACTGAATTTAGAAACATTGTTTTAAACATCACAAACTGGAAATAAAACATCATGTCAGAATTAACCGGCTCACATAAAGATAATACGACTTATGTGTTAAAGGAATTATTCGGTATCACTTGCGGTAAACCAGACGACAAGGTTGCCGAGAAGTTAGCGACGGTTATCATGAGCCTGGAGTCCTGTTCTACCGCTATTGGTTTGGTTCCGCAGACTGGTGCACTCGCACCGACTAAAATCGTTGATATCCTGGTCGGGATGGCCAGGCAACTAAGGAATGGTAACGTGTCGCTATTGTGTAAAGAGGGTATCAAAGCGAAATGGCTTCGCGTCATGTCACTTGCCTGCATGGGTCTGTAGCAAATACTGATTTGACAGGAATTAGTCAATAAATCGAATTCAATCGGTCGCACTAATGGGAGTCATATCTTGCAACGCCACATTCAGTATCCGTTAAACTGAGGGAGGTTTAAACACCATGAATCAGAATAGTATACTGGTTATATGAATATTATATTCTTCAATGAATCTATCGACGATAAGCCTGAAGTATACTAAAATAAACCTATGAGCAGATCAAATAACATTAACATTCAACAACTTAGCCAGTCTGAACGGATTCTTTTAGCTGAAGAGCTCTGGGATAGCGTTGCACAAAATCAGGATGATTTAGTCGTAACTGATTCACAAAAAAAAATACTCGATGCAAGAATTGCGGCATACAAAGCCTCACCAAATGAAGGTACGTCCTGGGAAGAAGTTAAAAACGAAATGAAATAATAATGGACTATAAACTTATAATTCGTCCTGAAGCCAGATCAGAATTATTAGACATTTTTCAATGGTATCAAGAACAAAGATCTGGTTTAGGTTTTGATTTCAAATTATGTGTAGATGAGATTTTTTCAAAACTCATCAAACACTCATCTATTTATAAAAAAATATATAACGATATTCGCAAAGCCGTTACGCAAAGATTTCCGTTTGGAATCTTTTATCTCATTAATAATGACCATGTAATTATCCTTGCAGTACTTCACGCAAGGCGTGATCCTGAAAACTGGAACTAACGTATCACGAAACCTGATGAAGAGATGCAACATTGCTTCGAGAAACTACCCAAAAGATTTCAACGGTAAGAATAAACGTGGGTTATTAACACTAAATCGAATAAAACCAAACTGTTCATAGAAACGCTCGGCTTCGTTGTTTATAGCATCAACCACCAGGGCATAAATGGCCATTTCATTACTTATCGAAAGTGTTCGTTTAATGGCATCCGCCAAAAGCATTTTTCCCATACCCTGCCCCTGCTTTATTTGGCTAACCGCCAAACGACCAATCAATGCAGCAGGCACAGGATGTTTTGGTAACTTGCGAGCTAAAGATATAGGTAGACTGGTTAGTTCAATCGACAAACTGCTAAGGGTATAATATCCGTTGATTATGTTGGGCTCATTGAGATCGGTCGCGACAAAAACACGACTGATACGACGCTTTACATCCTGCCTGGCTTGCTTTTTGATGTAGTTGTCCAGTGCGTCAACTCCACACTCAAAACGGGACCGATCATGATCACGCTTTAGCAATTCTATAACTATATTTTTACCGCCTTGTGGCATATAAACGTCCCTGTTTATCCTGCATGACTATTTGCTTGTGACGTGGTGTTCATGTTCCTCAAAGGCTGCTGTCAATTTAGAATTGAATCGAACCGGCTCAGCCAATGCGTTGAAAAATGTTTCTGAATCTTGAGCATTCAGGCTCATGCCATCATGTTCCTTAATCGTTCGTCTGGCACGATCCAGGGCGCAGCTTAAAATAAATTTACTGACCGTTTTACCCTCAAAGCTCGCCGCTCGCTCTAACATGAGCTTTGCCTCCTGTTTTAACCTCAGATTAATTCGATCGTCTTTACTTTGTATATTCGAGCTCATCGTTTCTTCTCGCCACTGGTGAATAGTTAAATTGTACGTCAAAATGGTGCCTTGTCAATATTAGCCTGTATAGTGTGGGTAAATAAATGGGGCTTATATCGAATTTAGCACGAGAGTTTGATAACATATTGATATTAAAGGATAAACTCAAAATCTATTGGGGTCAGAACACAATTTTTGCTAATATTAGAGAATATTGTGTTCTGACCCTGCTTTTTTCAGTAACTCTTCATTGTTTCCTATCTATCGCAATTTTAGTTAATGCTATGATATGGCCGACAAGGAGGAGTGGCACAAAAACGGTAGGAATAATCACTAGTGGAAATTCCGTCATAGGATCGATCATACTCATTTGCTCTGCGGGTACACCAAATCCAGTCACCCCCGTTAAAAGCGCAAAAAAGAAGTCGATAATTCCAAGAACATGGAACCATATCGCAGCACGAATAGCACCTGCCCATTGGAGCCAAAGGGCAACAACAACAAAAGGGGCTGCTATCGCAATGAAAAAATCACCAATTCCAGCCGGCGCCGCAAATCCGGAAGGCAGAATGCCATAGTACCAAAGGGTCAGAAATGTAAATCCAACTGTGCGCCAGGCATGTGGCAGTGTCAGCATTGCAAGATTAAGCTTTTGCGTCCAACTACGAACCGCTGGAAAAATTGTAAAGAGCACTGCAAAAAAAACTGTTGGGATCAACACGGTAATAATTACCAAAAGATATGATCCGCTGCGTGGGTATTCATATAATCCTATTGCTCCAATCACTCCTGTTGCTGCCATCCACAATACACAAAGTAGCAGTGCGAATATTATTCCACCGTAGCCTGTTTCAGTATGTTTCATTTTAAGTGTTAACCTCTATTAAATTTAAAATTACATTTAGTGTTCTCTAATGCGCTGATAGGCAGGGCGCTGTTTCAACTGTTCCAACCAGTTTTTTGTATGCCCAAAATCGGAGAGAAGCGCCATGCTATCGGCCCATCTCAACAGAGATCCGATCATGATATCCGCCGCTGTAAAATTTTTTCCCACAAGAAAAGGCCTGCTTGCCAGTATGTTGTTTATGTAAGCCATCGTGTTCTCGAAAGGTGTGAGCACGGGTCCCATATCGATATAATCCGTTCCGGTTTCGAGCGCTTTACGGCGTCTACTTTGTTCGATAATGGCTGGCTCAAGTGTGCCAGTAGAAAACGCCATCCATTTGTAATATTCAGCTCTATCTGGTGTGGCGATTTCGGGGGCGAGAGCTGACTTTGGGTAGTTATCAGCGAGGTAAAGACATATCGCCAATGACTCGAATAGGATTATGTCGCCTATCTTTAATGCTGGAACTTTTCCTAGAGGATGGATGGCCAGGTATTCATCATGCTTATGAGCGCCCTGGTGCAGATCTACCAAGCTGAGCTCATAGGGGAGATTTAATTCCTCAAGCATCCACATTGCCCTGGCCGCGCGCGTACCGGGAAAGAAATAGAGACAAATACTACTTGGTAGATCGGGTGTTTTCGTGATTTCCATAATACATCTCACATGTGAGGATAAATTCAACCCTGTTTAGATGACGTTTATCATCTATAAATTATAGATTATACTAATCATCATTAAAGTCAAGTAGCCAAGTTATTCTGGAGTAAATATTTATGCGCGTGACAAAACAAGTAATGGCGGACAACAACACAAAAATCGTTGATGAAGCCGCGCGCCTATTTAGAGAGAAAGGTATAGAGGCCACCAGTGTGGCGGATGTTATGGGGGCGGCAGGACTAACCCATGGCGGATTCTACCGTCACTTTAGTTCGAAGGATGAACTTGTTAGCGCTGCCATTAATAAGGCATCTGATGATATGGCAAGCGACCTGGAAAAGGATATTTTACAACATGGAGCGAAACCGGCAATTGCAGACTTTGTTCGTGGATATCTATCGGAGCAACATGTTGCCAATCCCGGTAAAGGCTGTCCGATTGCCGCACTTGGTGCTGAAGTTGATCGTGAATCCAAAGTGCATAAAAAAGAAATCGCCTATGGTGCAGAGCGATTAGTGAATATACTTGTTCAAGGGTTTGCGGGTAATTTAGATGAAAAACGAGCTAAAGCTATTGGTTTACTTGCGGTGCTTGTGGGCACATTAGTGCTAGCACGATCAGCTAAGACCAAGCGAACTATGAACGAAATTCTCACTTCCGGTTATCGGCTTGCAGAATTTTGTATTGGTAGAGTTGAGAAATCTTAGAAAACAAGAGAAAAACAAGAGGGTCAAGTCTTGCAAAGCCATATATAGCGGTGTATTTTGGTGTTCATTACAGCACAGTATGCCAAGATGCTAAATAGTAAAATATAAAGATAATGTGTTTTTGCAAGATTTGACCCTGTTGCGTCAACGTTTCAGTCCCGCCAATTACGCTAACGTTAAGCGATGATAATTATATCAAGAGCATTACTGGAAACTCAGGCTGGAGAATAACATATTATGTCTGACAGATTACGAGCGAGCAAGGCTACTGGTCTTCTCTCTTTCCTAAACACTCAGCTAAAAGGCTGGACGCACAACAAAATAAAACAACGACTGAAAGCTGGATGTGTGTTTGTCAATTGTCAGTCTATCACGCAATTTGATCACGAACTCAAAGCCGGCGATGATGTGGAAGTTCGGGCAGCGGAAAAGACCAGGCAACATGGAACTTCTCAGTTAGAGATCTTGTATTCAGACCGCGATCTTATCGCCATCAATAAACCTGCAGGCTTGTTGTCTGTGGCAACAGTCGATGAAAACAAACTCCATGCACTCGCAATTCTTCGCAACCAGCTCTCACGTCCCAAACGCCCTGTTAATCTATGGCCGGTACATCGACTCGATCGCGATACCTCGGGTGTGTTGTTGTTTGCAACTTCTCGCGAGATGCGCGAAGCCGTTAATAAGGGATGGTCCGACGCCGAAAAAGTATATCTTGCGGTGGTTGAAGGTTGCCCCAATCCAGATCAAGGGAGCATTGATCAGCCCTTGAGAATGGATTCAGAGAAGTATCATATGCATGTCGGCTCGCATCCGGAAGCCAAAAAAGCCATCACGCATTTTGATACCCTGCAAACGGTAAAGAATCGGGCTCTGCTTGAAGTTCAACTTCAGACTGGGCGACAACATCAAATTCGTGCCCACCTGGCCTGGCTAGGGTATCCGGTGGTTGGCGATCCCCGTTATGGTATTGATGGACCGCGCATGGGACTGCATGCATTGCGCCTGAGTATTACGCGACCAAAGACCGATACGCGACTCACCTTCGAGACACCAGCACCGGATGAATTTCTTGAACTGCTCAACCCTATGGGGTCAGAACACAATATTTGCTAATATTAAAGTTATCTGTGTTCTGCCCCCGTTTTTTTCGAGAACACGCAACAAGAGGGTCAGGGAATGCGGACCCGTTTAGCGTTGTTTTCAACGTAATCCTTTAAATAATACCCACCTTTATTAACGCCATCGGTGTTCACCGAAGATGGCGTATGTGCGGGGTATTTTTTCGATAAGAAATACCCCGTATGGAGCATTGGAAAAGATTAAAATTAGACCTGATATTGGCCAGTCGGCAGATGAAAGGTTAGTTCCCTTGCCAAGGTTCAAGAGTTGATATAATGTGTGGGTATCCTGTCAACATGTTTACGTGTTAATACTCATAGTAAATAAAACACATATCTAACGTCCTTTTTATTCAGGTGAAGTATACATATTATCTTTGGTTAGATAAAACATTTGTCAGGTGTTGCCTGAGTCTTTCGGTATCACCTTTTACGTCTGGTTCTTTCACTACGTTGTAACATGAAAACGACGGTAATATTTCTGCGCCACAAAATTTATAGTTGGCAGTGTTACCAATAAATATGTCGTCCACAGATTTCCCTGCAAACAGGTATTGATCTTTATCATTAAAGCATTCTTTGGGGGCATTCCATGTTAATGAGAGCATGTATTTTTTACCCTGCATTTTACCACCCGTTCCATAGTGTCTGGATGGATCCTGCCTTGATCTTCCGTCATCCACAAGCAGGCTTTGCTGGACAAGACCCTCGGTAAATATTTCATCGACATATTTTTTATAGATCCATGGCAGACCGAACCAGTAAACGGGCGATTGGGCGATGATTATATCTGCCCAGAGATGCTTTTCTACTTCTTCTTTTATGTTGTAGCCTGTTTCGATGCCAGTTAGATTAACCTTGTAGTCTCTGTTCTTTATTTCATCCTGCATGGCATCAATCATGGTTTTATTATATTTTCCTTCGGAAAATCCTTCGTAAAACTGGTATGCATTAATTATTAAAATATTTTTCATAGAACCTCAATTTAATCTCACATCATAACCCTTCAAAGGGTGATACCAAAAGTGGCGGCTGTCTTAAGTATAACTTCCCCCTGTACGGGGGAAGTTCCTGGATCATACATTAATGGCGGCGCATCCAGTCCTGAATTGCTCGCCCAATCGCATCGGGGTGATCTTCCTGGATATAATGCATACCCTGACCGATATATACAGTTTCAATATTTTTGATATTTCCCGCATACCAGTTTTTAACATCCTGATTCACCAGCACGCCCGGTGATGCGTACATTAACAACATAGGGGTCTTTGTTATGAGCATATATTTTTTTATTTCATTCATAACAACGACATTGTCTTCAGGCTCACCCGCAATCGGGATGGCGCGGGGCCAGGCTAAAATCGGTTTGCGATCTTTCGTTTGAGGATAGGGTTCACGATAAACCTTCATGGCCCCAGGGCTAAGCGTGCGGTTAACAAAGTCGGGCAGAATTTTTTCAACAAACAGGTGTTTATTGAAGACCATTTCTTTTCCTTGCACCGGATCTTTAAGGGCACGAAACATCCCGCCCATATCTTTACCCATCGCTTTGAAACTAGGCTGTGGGAATATCGGTGGCAATACACCTTCCATAAAGGCGATGGCCTTTACTTTGTTCGGATTTAATCTTGCATAATTAAAACCGAGACCCGCACCCCAGTCATGTACCACCAGGGTAATATCAGTTAATCCCAGTTTATTAATAAATGCGTTGAGGTAGCGATAGTGATCCTGGTAACTATAATCGATATCGGGCTTTCCTGATTGCCCCATCCCAATTAAGTCAATGGCTATAGCGCGGTTTTGTTTTGACACATAGGGGATAACGTTGCGCCAGAGATAGGAGGATGTGGGATTGCCATGGATAAACAATACTGGCTTACCTTTACCCGTATCAATATAGCTCATGGTACTATCAAGCACATCTACCCGAGAGAGTGAGTAAGTCAGATTGTCGTTGATAACGGGGTGCGGTAATTTATAATCGCCCGCCGTCACGTGCCCACTAAGCAAAAATACTAATAAAGAAAAAAATGTTAATCGCATAGCTGCGTACTCCAAAATAATAATGTTAATGATTATGCCGGTGGCAAGACATATTGGGTGATGGTCATATCCGCAGCCTGATCACGTAACGGAATCAGGGCTTGATATTCGTCTGATGTGTACCACCTATTCATCGTATCCAGATCCTTAAATTTAACGATGGCGACCGCCTGATGGTCTGCCTCGCCAGTAAGTACCCCCTGATATTTGCCCCGAGCAAGAATCTCTGCCGAAAATTGATCAAAGGTTGCTTTGGATTTAACGGCGTACTCCTTAAATTTCTCTTCATCCTTAACCGTAACGGTTGCTATAAAAAATGCACTCATGCGGATACCTCCTGATGGGTTTTAAGTGTGTTCAGTTGTTTGATAATTTCATCGGGCTCCGCACGTTTGCGATAATTGTTGGGGACAAAAGCCCAATAGATGATGCCATCGACATCGATGATATACGTGGCCGGATCGGGAAAGGTATAACTGCTATCCCCCGTTGCTTTCTCGATTTCGAAATTCATTAACTCGAATAATTTCGCGTGTGCCTGCGGCAAGGTAAATACCAGACCATACTTGCGCGCTAGCTGATTAGCATTATCATGTAGCACATCAAAATTGGGAGCGCGAACAATCGAATCTTTGGCCGATGGTGGTGCATCGGAATCTAAAAATACGTCGGCCCCCTCGGCCTGTTCGGGGGTGATGGCGACAAGATTTGCGCCTGTCTCCCTGATTTCATCAAGGCGCGCATTGTAGGCGGCGAGTTGCAGGTTACAGTAAGGGCACCAGGCACCACGATAGAAAGTAAGCACCAGAGGGCCCTGTGCGAGATAACTCTCAAGCGTGCGTGACTCCCCATTGTAGGTCGCAAGCGCAAAGTCTGGCGCAGAATCTCCTACCCGCAGGGCATTTTCTACGATCTCTAATGCGCTTATTTCACCAGCACCCTGTTCAATTAAGGCCGCTAATTCAGGCGGCAGGGTGTCGCGAAATTGCTGTATTGTGTCCCTAATTTGTTCATTCAATGTCATAGAATTACCTCATTTACATCCGTTACTATTTGCCGTTTGTCGGTTTTGGTTCGATATCACGGCCATTTTGTATTATTATGTACACATGTGGACAATATAATTCTAGGATAGCTTATTGTACATGTATGTACAATATATTTTTGAGGTTATTATGGGAAGAACAATACAGTTTGACCGTGACGCCGCTATCGACTGGGTAATGAATGAGATCTGGCGGGTAGGCTTCGAGGCCTGCTCGGTAAAATCGATTTCTGAGAATTTGGGCATTACCCGCTCAAGCTTCTACAATACCTTTGAAAGTCGCGATACCCTGTTTATTGAGGCCTTGCACCATTACTTTCAGGGAAGCCCCGATCGTAAGCTGAGTGAATACACGGAATCAAAACGTCCGCTGGTGCTCTTATGTCAGGTATTTCGAGAGGCCTGTCGTGCACGGGCCAATGACCCCGAGCACCGTGGATGTTTAGCGGTGAATAGTGTCTCGGAGCTGGTGGGCGTAAATGATGTGCTTGGCCCGCCACTGGAAGAGGCGATGAATCAGAGCATCGAACGGTTCGAACACCTGCTAACTTACAGTGTAAAGCTGGGCGAATTACCTGATACGAGCAATGTCCAACAACTCGCACTCGCGATCCAAAACCTGCTGATGGGTTTAAATACCTTGTCAAAGATCGTTAAGTCCGAGCAAAAACTGTGGGCCACCGCCGAGGTTACCCTACGTGCGCTTGGCGTATATCGAGAATAACCTCTATATGATCCTCCATATCTCGGGGTCAGAACACAGTATTTGCTAATATCAGAGTTATCTGTGTTCTGACCCCGATAATTCGATAATGAAATATTCATACAATATGTTATACGGGTGCAGACATCCTGGACTCTATGTATAATAAATATACATCAGCCGTATTTGTCGGCTATATCCGGTATTATACTGCATGCCGTATATATAGGCTTAAAGGGTACAATTACCTCATGCGGTATATAACGGTTATGTGAAAATAGAAACACAATAGAATTTATCTATATTATTGGACGTTAATAATCTAGATGGACAACACCATCAATACAAACGAAAGTTAATTTAAACAGGAAAATATAATATGAGTAAAGGTACAGTAAAGTGGTTTGATGCGGGCAAGGGTTTCGGTTTTATCACTCCAGAAGATGGAGGCAAAGATCTTTTCGTACATCATTCCGAGATTCAGAGCGGGGGTGACTATGCATCACTCAATGATGGCCAGGCTGTTGAATATGAAGAAGGCCAGGGTCAAAAGGGACCCTGCGCCAATAAAGTTGTACCGCTTTAAGCACATTAAAGATTGGAAGCCAGTGGGGCCAGACACCATGGCCCTATCTGCAGCGATAGAAATATATAAAAATGAAAGTAATATCGTATAAATAATCGCTAACAATCACATCCAATGGATTGCCAAAAGGGGCGTGTATTTTTTCGGCCGAAAAAATACGCGCCCCTTTCGTCAACCGTTGATGCTCATCGTTAAGCGTCAGAGACATTGGTGAAGATGCGAAAACCTGTACAGAAGACTCTTCTCATCTTGCTTCTCATCTACGGAGTGGCAAGCCTTATACACTTTGTCCACAATTAAATCAGATTTTAGTCAGAATTCTCTGTCCCTGTTTTCAACAAGCCATGGCAAGGTTTTGCTCCCTACCAGATAATGGGTTAGAACACCGTTTTCTCTAATATTCGAAGTAATTGTGCTCTGCCCCTGATAACTCATTCGCCAATATCTATATTTTGATAGCCGCAATCGATGTAAACTATCAGGGTAGAGCAACACAAGAAGACATGAAATATTATCCACCTCCCGGCCAACAGGATTGATATTGCGACATTCAACTTCATTAGCCATCGTCGGCATTTTTTTAGTCACTATGACCGGCTGCTCCAGCCTGGGGCAGGTTCGTTTTTCGGCCATTGGGGATACACCTTATTATGCAAGCGACAGTGAATTAGAGAGGCTGTCTGAGACCTTTGATCTTATGTCCACTCATGGTATTCCGTTTGTTGTGCATGTTGGGGATATTTTTCGTAGCTGGACGCCCTGCTCTGCTGAACTTTATAAAATACGGGCGGCTATTTTCACTAAGACGCCCATGCCCTTTTTGATTACCCTCGGTGATAATGAGTTTAACGACTGCGTCGACGCCAATAAAGCCCAGGCGCTTTTCCGAGAAATAATCCTGGGGAATCCTTCTACACAACAGGTTGTTACCGGAACCAATAGTGCCTTTGCACCCATTCAGGTGAACCGCCAGAAAGATATGATTGAGAACGCTACCTGGAGTGTTAATAATGTTGATTTTATAATGCTTACCCTTCCCGACCTGCCCGGCAATTATCCGCTTGGTACCGACCGAATAAATAAGATACTGAGTGCAAACCTTACGTTTATGTTAGACGGATTTTCTAATGCAATAAGAAACAATCGACAGTCCATTGTTTTGATCATGCATTCTGATCCCACATTATGTCAGGTATCGGGATGCAATAATTTTAATAACCAATTGATCGAGCAGGTCAAAAAATTCAAAAAACCGGTTCTATTGATAAACGGCAGTAATCATGCTCGAGAATTTCTTGACGGTGGATACCAGGCACTATCTAATTGGTCGCGCTTACGCCCCGGTAATGAACCGGAAGAATTATGGCCTGAAATCACGTTTTCAACAATAAATAACAGGTTTGTAATTAAATGGCATCCTGGTCCGTCCGCTACCCTGGATAAATGAACAGCGCCCATTTTAATCAGACACTATTTCTTACTAGTTTTTTTTGGGTAAAAATATATATTTATATATAAAGCTATACCGGTTTAGAGTCAGAGTAAAAAATACTAAATACTCTCGCTTACTCAAACGAAAACTTATAAAAACCCCGCACACGAAAACGGTGCGGGGTCAGGTTCAACTTCTTCCGGGTTGGATATCCCAGATTTTGAGGGGGTTTACATACCACTCATGCCACCGTCCTCTGTGACCGGGTAGAGTTGACCACGGAGTTCGCCTGCAGGGTACTTGCTGTTATGCACGTTGCCGTAGGTTAGTCCTTTCTTCATTACACGAATAGCTGACTTGATATCTCCAGGGTAGATACCCTGGCTTTTTGGGCCAATGATGTCATTTGCCTTTATCTTGCCTTCTACCCAACCGCCATACGCCGGGCAGGCCGGCTTGGGGCCGCCGCATAGGAATGCAATCGCTCCACCATCGGCATATTTCTGTCCAAAGTGTATATGGGCAGCCGTAGCTTTGGCTGATAACTTCTCGTAGTAAAGTTTATAGTAAATGTATTTTCCGTACGGGTCTATTTCGGTCGTCAATGTCCCGTAAGCAGGAGTATAAATTGATGGCAATATTTTCAGGCCGCTCAGCTTGGCTTCAAAGTAATAGCTGTACTTATCTTCTTCCGCGATACTGCTACCTGTCCATGCCATTGCCATGAACAACAATATACCTGTTAAAAAACCATCTCTTGCAAATCTTGTTTTCATTTCGTGCCTCCGCATTCTGATTGGATATGTTTTGGGGAACCGTTTGGAAACTATTTTCAACTTGATCCCAAACGCGGATTGAAATCTAACACCATTGTTCCGAATGTGTCTGTATCATTTATTACGTCCAGCGGTATTTAGTTAACCTTCTTTAAAACATACTTATACTAAAGCCTTTGCGCGAAGGGTGCGGTTTATTAAAAACGCTCTTCGTACAAAGGCCTCAATAAATTTTTTGCTTATTGTTTTTCCAGGGCCGTACCACTCAAATCCAATACTCTCTGCTCCTGAGCGATCCTTGCAAATTTATCCTTATTTATAATATTTTGAGACTCAATGGGGATCAGATTGATCCTCTCCCAGTTTTACGGATACTCCAAAAAGAGAACAATAGTCCGAGAAGAAGTATACGATGAGGAAACAACAAGCTTTAGCCGCGAGTTCAAATTGGAAGCAATCCGTTTGCTGAGTAAAGGTAAAAAAACTGAATTGAAACATCACCAGAGGGTTGGAAATAAAACGAAACCTGTTATACAAATCGAAAGACGAAATGATACATATGCTGAAGCGGCGTTTACCGGAAAATCAGACGGCCGAAAATGCCCACCTGAAACAAGAGTTAGCCAAGGTTCTGGAGGAAAATGATATCCTAAAAAAGACCGCGACCTTCTTTACTCGGAAACGGAAGTAAAGTTAAAGATACTAAGTCTTGCATTGCCACATTTTTTTGTCAGAAATTTATGAGTAGAGTAAAAACTCACAGAAAATCCAGTGAACTATGTGAGTTATTACTCTGACCCTAAATTCAAATTCTAAATTCTCAGCCCCCATCATTTCAGTCCTGCCCTCCCACACTTAAATGCAGATAAATTGATCTCAATCAACGCAGACATTACTGTCATATGCTACATATTAGAGTATAAGAAGGAGGTGAGAGCAATGACAATTCTGACAACCTTAATCATGGTCGCTTTGCTGGGAACTGTTGTAACCCTTGTCTGGGGTATTGGTTCAATGGCTCATGGTGGTCGTTTCGACCTTAAGCACAGTACCCAGTTGATGAGTGCACGCGTCATTCTGCAAGGTCTGATTATTGTATTGATGCTGATTGCCTTTATTATATCAGCAAGTTAATACAACCATGCATGGCCAGTTGCCTACTAACGTGGGCAGGGGGGATGTTTAGGTTTGAGTTAATACACCCTCCCATGGCGTAATTAGCTTTTAGGAGCCTAATCGGTCGAAACACGGGGGCAGAATAACCGGGGCAAAAAACAAGGCCTTGCATAACAATACTCAATATACGTTAACGCAAGACCCTGCTCGCCCAGTTCATTTTACATCTGTGCAAATTGCCTTTCTATGTCTTTATGATTTGCATTCCATGCCGCATAAACTTCTTGCGACATCGGGTCAGGAAATATATCTTCCACATCCAGATTGACCCCTGCAATGATGGCTCGGGCAACCTCGGCCGGATTTGTTTTCGTTATTTCAATTCCATCCAGCATGTCGGTATCAACGGCACCGGGAAAGACACTATGCACATTAACATTGGTATTCGCCAGGCTTGCTCGTAACGACAAGGTCATCGACCAGGTGGCTGCCTTGGAGGCATTGTACGCCGCAAAAGCGGGCATGCTGGCCAGTGACAATAAAGTAAGCATATTCACTATCGCACCACCACCGTTGGCTTCGATAATCGGGGCGAAGGTTCTTGCGCTCGCGAGGCTGCCATAGAAATTGGTATCGAAGTTATGTTTTACCTGAGCCACTGAAACATCCAGAATATCCCCTGTGCTCAGGACGCCTGCATTATTAATGAGTAGCGTGACATCGGAGGCTTGTGCGGCAATCTCCTGTAGATTGGCCTGATCAGTAACATCTATTTTAACCGGTACGATTTCGGTTTCTGCACTGATGAACTTCAATTTTGATGTATCTCGGGCTGAGGCATAGATCTTCCCCGCCCCGGCTTTGACCAACTCATGCACTAATGCCTTACCGATGCCCCGGCTGGCGCCGGTTACCAACACGACTGCGTCTTTTATTTTCATGTTCTTCTCCTGTAATTTAGACGCATGAAGTGTATGTCGTGCTTTACCGTCTATAAATACTGTTTTAATCATTATAATCGTGCGTATAATACATGAATGAATCTCGATTCCTTAAACGCCTTTGTTGAGGTCGCTCTGCTCGGGAGTTTTGCGGCGGCGGCACGTAAACTTGAACTCGATCCCTCGTCGGTCTCCAGGACCATTGCGGGACTTGAAGAAGCGTTGTGCCTGCGTCTTTTTCAACGTTCGACCCGCCGTCTTGAATTGACTGAAGCCGGTGAAATTTACCTGAACCGAATCAAACCGTTGTTAAATGAATTTGCCCATGCCCTGGATGAGGCGCATAAGGTCAGCACCGGAGAAAGCGGGACCTTACGAATGACAACGTCGGTGTCGTTTGCGCAGGTGTGTATTCTGCCGCTCATGGCCGAGTTTAGGAAATTATATCCTCTCGTGAAACTGGAGTTAATACTTTCCGACGCCGTCGTCGATCTGGTTGCTGAGGGCATTGATCTCGCCTGTCGACTGGGTCCGAAAACGGACTCTGAATTAATCGGCACCCGCTTACTGGAGCCTCGCTATCATGTCTGTGTTAGCCCGGATTACTTCAAGTCCCATCCGCCCATTACTAACCCAAACGATCTTCAGCAGCACAACTGCCTTGTCTTTACCTTACCCGAATATCGTTCGAAATGGCTCTTCAAAGATAAAGATGCTAATTTGAGCCAGGTAAGCATTAACTCAGACCTTTCCATTTCAAACGCGGTTTCACTACGAGAATGCGCACGCTCAGGAATGGGGCCCGTGTTATTAGCCGACTGGATTATTGAAGACGATATCAAAACAGGTAAACTGGTGACGATACTCGATGACTACCAGGTCGCTGCACGGAATTTTGATAACGCCATCTGGCTACTCTACCCCTCGCGTAATTTTTTACCTAATAAAACAAGAATCATGATTGACTTTTTGAAAAGTAAATTTCAGGATAGCATTGCGACCTTAGCATAAAACAATTAAATTATTTAAAAATCTTAAAAGGAATAATCATGGACTGGAACATATATCTCTCAGGTGAAATACACACCGACTGGAGACAGAAAATAAAAGAGGGCTGTGCGGCGCTCGACCTTCCTGTCATATTCACATCGGCCGTCACAAATCATGAAGCAAGCGACAGCGCAGGTGATTTTCTTGGTAAAGAAGATAACAACTTTTGGCGTGACCATAAGTCAGCTAAGGTGAACGCAATAAGAACTAAAACGTTGATAGAAAGTTGCGATTTAGCTGTTGTACGTTTCGGAGACAAATATAAACAGTGGAATGCCGCTTTTGATGCAGGCAGTTGTGCTGCACTCGGAAAACCTTATATAACCCTTCACAATGAAGATATAATACACCCACTCAAAGAAGTGGATGCTGCGGCAATGGCCTGGGCCACCACACCTGAGCAAGTTGTCGAAATATTGAAATACGTTATTGAAAATGAATAGAAAGAAATGAAATCGAACAAGCCATTATCATGAACCCTGTCCTTTTTTACCATCACTTAACTTGAACGGTATAAGTAAATAATGGCAAAGGAACTACCGCCAGATCAACTGGAACTTTATAAAAGGATCGATGAGATTCTTTTTTACAAGTGGGACCCAATTGGAATTTCGGGTAGTGACTGGGCCAGAAATGAGTATCATTCCTATTTACCCCGTGTATTTAGTTACGCAATGCAAAGCGTATCACCAGAATCTATAACAATGTATCTTGGTGTCGTTACAACTGAAAACATGGGCCTATCATTAGCACGTAAGCATGACCAAACGATCGCTGAACTCATAATGGCAATCAAAAAAGGTCTGGGTTTGTAGTTTAGAATCGCTCATCATAAAAAATCATTACATTTAATATTAGAAACCATTCGGATTTGTTTGTTTGGAAGTATATTGATTGTAAGTTTCGTGTGAATAACATTAATCTTAATTAACCTCACCCAGTTGACCGAATTCGCACGATTAAATCATATGGAGTATGATTATGAGTACACCCAAGTTAATTTCTTCATTTGCCTGCATCCTATTAATCGGGGCAGTAGCCAGTCTTCCCGCATGCAGCGGTAAAAGCGATATAGATCCGACAACACGTAAACAGGTTGCTGATTTCCTACGGGCGACCGAACCTGCATTTGCAAAGCCCGGAGAAAAACCAGATTTTCGCGAAACGCAGGATCCGCTAAATATAATTTACACGGTCGACATGAAAGGTGCAAAACCCGGTCAACTTCGTGTCAATGAGATTAATGAAAAGTACATCTCCAGGGACAACAAGTTTAAACCCAAAAAGGATGATACAGATGGTAAGCCACCAAGTGGTCGACCTAAAATAGAAGCCGAGCTACGCAAACTGCTCGATGAGAAAGGCAAGGACTATAGAACACGGGTGATGATCTCCTTCACCAGTAAGGTTCGAGTTCCGAGATTTCCAGAGCCAGTAGCCAACCAGTCGCGCAAAAGCAAGGCCAATCAAAAGATGCTTAAACGCTCGGCTCAGATCATCGCCGATTTGAAACAACAACGTGCAAAGATATATGATCGGCGTGCAGAAAAACTCGAATCATACAAGATCAAAATCGTCGAAACCTATTGGCTAATAGACGCCATGCTGGTCGACATGCCTCTGGGTACGCTAAAAGAACTCAACGAGTGGCCCGAAACGATTTTCTTCGGTCTTAATGAAACTAACTATCCACCACCGGTACCGGACGGCAACAACAATAATGATGTGCAGGACGCACGTGCAATTATTCGTTCCGATCCATATTTTAATCTCGGCCAGAACGGCGGCTACATCGGTCTGCTGGATACCGGCGTAACGGATACTCACGAAGTGTTTTCCTCACCAGATAATCTTGATTTTCTGCGCGACTGCGTAGATGGAGGCGCAAACTGTAACACTGGAGCCATTACCACCACCGACATCTGGCCGCATGGAACCTCCTCCGCTGGTATTATTTCTGCTGGTACCGGTAACAGTGCTGCACATCGTGGTGTTACTGATATCACCCTTGACAGCTTTCGAGTTTATCCTGCCAGAGGCGCGGGTGGTTCAGTGAGAAGTGCCTCAGTAAATGCTTTCCAGCAAGCTCTTGCCGTCGGTGATCGAGTGATTGTAGGTGAGCTGCAGTTAGGTGGCGACCATTGGAGTGATGTCAGTCTTGCTGCTGATGCCGCGTTTGATGCCGGAGCGGTAATTGTTGCAGCCAACGGGAATCGCAGCAACGGTCCTGCCACCATCGCTTCACCAGGCAATGCACATCGCGTCATCGGCACTGGTCGCACCGATCTAGGTAGCACTACACCCAGTGGTGATCAACTCGAAGGGCCAACCACAGATGGGCGGTTAAAGCCAGATGTGCAAGCACCGTCAAGTAGTGAAACAGCACGCGGAAACAACAATACAGATTATCGTATTTTCAGTGGTACCAGTGGTGCAACTCCGTATGCTTCCGGTGCCGCCGCCTTACTACGCAACTGGTTAAGAGGTACCTCGTTCTCAATTGACCCTGGCCAGGTTTATGCACAATTAATTCTGTCCGGGCAATTAACTGGCCCGATGAACAACACGAATGGAGCTGGCATGCTCGGCCTACCCGTTAACGGCCGTGCCAGTTGGGGGAAAACTACAGTATCCCGAGGGGATGTCATTCGTATTCCATTTAATGTCAGCGGAAACAATAACGTCGTAGTTGATGCTGCACTTTGGTGGCCAGAAGGACATGAAGGCCCGGTACTTGGCAACAATGCCATCATTGCCGGTATGTTTGACAACTTCCACAGCGATATCGATCTGCGCATCCTTGATCCAAATGGCACCGTTCGCGCATTTTCCCTTAGTGTTAATAGTATCTATGAACGAGCGCGTGCCACAGGAACGATTCAACCCGGCACATGGACCATTGAAATTCGAGGTTATGATACCTGGGCGTCAAATCGCCCTGTCTATTGGGCCGCACACGTTTCTCGAACACAATGAGTAGCACTGAAAGTAATGGAGCTAATCCTGGGGGGTACATATCTCAGGTATTACTATGCTAACAGGATTGCGGTAGAAATCTCATGTATGAATAACGATTCTACCGTTAACCTTTTACGCCATTATGGTGGAGACGATGCTAAATTCTATTAATCTACCCTTCAGCCGACTCTGAAATCCTGGCAATAACGTTAGCATGAGAAAATTATCATCCTGTTCCTGGTGGCTACTCATGATTTTTTTGCCTGCATAAGTTTTGGCTTCTCTGAATCATAGATATGTAATTGCACGACCTCATCCCAGGGCTTCGGTCTGGAAAAATAGTAGCCCTGCAATTTATTGACACCGAGTTGCGTCAATACTTTATTACACTCCTGCGACTCAACACCTTCGGCGACAAGTTCCAAACGCAGGAAACGTCCCATCGCACAAATTGTTTCTAGCATGATACGCCCGTCAGCACACGCATAGCGGTGCACAAATGACATGTCAATTTTTAATTCGTCAATTGGCAGTTCATGCAGATGCGATAAGGACGAATAACCAGTACCGAAATCATCAAGAGATATTCCAAAACCGATGAGTCGAAGTGTCTCCAGAATCTCTTTTGCTTTTACGATACCGATTTGCGCAATGCTTTCGGTGATCTCCAGTTTAAGTTGTTGAGGTCTTAACTCATAGGTCTGAACCAGTTCGGTCAACCAGACTATAAAATCAGCCTGCATCAATTGTCGATTGGATAGATTTACTGACAAGGTAATATCATGGTCATGCGCCACTGAAGAAAAATCTTCAACCGCTCTCTTAAGTACCTGTCTACCCAATTCCTGTATCAAGCCAAGATTTTCTGCCATGGGAATAAATGTCCCGGGACCTACCCACCCGGATTGATCATCGTACCAACGGGCTAGTGCTTCAATGCCACAAATCCGATGTTCTGAGGCGGATACAATGGTCTGGTAATGAACCTGTATATCTCCGTCTTTTACTGCCTGACTGAAGCGGTTAGTCATATCGAAATCATAATAACCCAACTCACTATCACGTAAATCTGTAAAAATCTGTACGTTATTTCGACCTTGTTCCTTAGCAAAATAAAGCGCCTTATCGGCTTGCACCAACAAACTTTCTGTTGTCAGTGCATCACTGGGATAAATAGCCCCGCCTATACTCAAGGTGACAGTAACATCAAAATCCTCTACATTAAGTCCGGCCTCAAGCTTGTGCATCAGAGCTACAGCAACATCACGCATATCAGAAGCTTGCTTAAGCTCAGGCAGGACAATCACAAATTCATCACCACCCCAACGTGCTAACGTATCCGAAGCCCGTAAGTAGTCCCTCATGATATTACTGACTGAAACGAGAAGATGATCCCCGGTTTTATGTCCATGCACATCATTAATTTGTTTGAAATTATCCAGATCAATAAATAATAAGCCCATAAGGGTATTGTTTCGTTTTGCCTGAATCAGAGCATGTTCCATTTTTTCTTCCAGTAAAATACGATTTGGAAGATCGGTTAAGGCGTCATGCATCGCCATATGCTTAATACGCTTTTCCTGCATATAGGTATCTGTGATATCATGTAAGACACCGCGAATACGCACTTCAGCTTTTTCAAGTTTTTCAAGCATAAATTTTCCGCCAATCCAATGTTCTTCATGATCATTGCGTTGAAACCGAAAACGTATCCTGTGTACCTTCTCTCCTGAGACCACCGCAACTTTTAACATTTTTAAGACAAGTGATTTATCAGCTTGATGCACAAACGATACAAGAGAATCACTGGGATCCTGTTCGCTCGACGCTGAATGATTAATAAGTCGAAACCAGCCTTCCGATGCACTTAATATTCTTCCATCAGGTGAGAGTTCGATGACAGCTTCATTTAGCATATCCAACGTATCCATGTAGTTTTTCTGAAGTGCTACTGAGCGTTGGGCCTCCTCATTTAATAACTTAATCTCGTCAAGTTCACTGCGAAAACCGAAGAGTTTGAGAAATTTTTCCATCATACAAAAGTGTGTTATACCAGATTGAAATAGATTGAGGCTGATAAACAATAGTAATGCCACCAGAATCAATATCCAGTCATTATTGAAATACAATAAAACGCCAATGACCGACAGTAGAAAACCGGCTATTACGCGTATCGAAGGCTCAATGTAGGGAAAATTATTTTTCCCTTCTGGTGGCTGATTACAAGACATAATGATTAATTTTGTTGTAAAGTGGTCGAGTTATCACACAATATTCCTTGTACATATAAATTAAATTAATGTTCTATTTCCCTATATGTCGGTTTTATGATGCCCCCGCTTGAATTAACGTGCAATTAACCATCACTTCTAGTATGTTTATAAATCCCCATAATTTACTTAATTAACAATGAGTTAGCTACAGGAATTAAAGAATGCCGTTTGGTGATTCAATATAAATCCGATAAAATGTGGAATCTACATCACAAAATACATTTTAGATGATTAAATAACAGATTCTAATTCGCCCCCATGCCCCGCCACAGCTACCGGTATTATTATGGTGGTAGGTTGATGTCGGGACAAAGAAGTAAACATGATCAGGATTTAGATTTCAGGCCGTCTATATCTTAATATGCCAGTAATCTTATGAGGTATACAATAGAGACTTTAATAGTATCACGATAAATATTTTAACCCGAAAAATACAACCAACAGGAGCAACCTTAACCCGCCTAATTTGACGCACACTCTCTAATGTCGGAAATAGTCCCCAGCAGAATAGGACTGTCAACTTAATGAGGTAATTCATGGTTACTACTCGATGAATAAATATATTCTATTTTTAATCCTGATGATGGTCGCGGGCTGCAGTGAAACCGTTGAGTATAAATATCAGCCGCTGGAAAATGTGGGCGTTAATGTATTCGTTGCTAAAATCGAAGTAAAGGAAGAAGGTAAAACCTTTATCCAGTTTAAGTATGTTATCAACAATAATTCACCCTCCCCTGTTACGCTAAAACCAGCAAGTATTCGAATTATTGTTAATGGCGAAAAATCTGAATTCGTACGCAATAATGACCTCGCTTCAGCGCCTGAGGCGGAAACCCAGTTAGAAAAGGGCGATTCTGAACATGAATTTTACCTGATGGTAAACAAGGTATTTGAAAACAGGGAAATTCGAGAATTCAGGGTGGTTAATTTTGGATTGAAATAACAAAAACGGTTCTACTGCGTCAGTCCTATTGTATTTGGTATTTTTTATTATGCAATAAAAGCATGACACCAGATTGGTTGTTTGTCCTGTTTTCATTAGTTTATTTAATCTCACTTAAATATTTATCTTTATACATAAGTAAAAAGATAAAGAAGCAGAAATTTCCAGAAAGTTAACGGAGCGTAGCATTTTTAAAACATCAGCTGAAACCATGAATATTATTTTTACATCTTGTTGAAACCGCCATTTTTACCTGATGGCGGTTATTCTTCCTGGGAAACAGTATGCAATTGAAATATTTAGTAAAACCGACAGAAAGAAATATTTAAATGGTACAGTTTAAGCTAATATGTCGAGTTCCAGCCTAATTTGAAAGTCAACGACCATTAACTAATAACAAATCCGTGCCTTCAAGACAGTAAAGACATTAATTTGTCCAATTTTAACCTAATAGTGAACCCTGATATGATATCTTCCGAACAAGCATTAACCCGATTACGTGAAGGAAACCAACGCTTCGCCGCTGGCGTACGCAGTATCGAAACGTTGGTCAAGCAAACTAAAAAAGCCGATTTTATAGAAGGTCAGGCCCCCTTCGCTATCATACTCGGTTGTTCTGATTCTCGAGTCCCTGCCGAACTGGTCTTTGATCAAGGCCTTGGCGATCTATTTGTTATTCGCGTGGCGGGTAATATCGTTGCACCATCTCAGATCGGTAGTGTCGAATTTGCTGCTGAATTATTTGGCACACCGTTGGTGGTCGTACTTGGGCATACTTTGTGTGGTGCCGTGATGGCTACCATAGATAACCTCGAACATCCGGCTAAAGATGACAAGTCATTAAATGTATTATCTATCGTTAACCGTATCCAGCCTTCGGTAGAGCCTTTGTTCGAAACCGAACTACGCAAAAACCCCGAACAATTATTAAACGCCTCAATTCGAGCTAATATTTATGCTGCAACAAACCATCTACGCCATGGCTCACAACTGCTCGAACAATTAATTGAGCAGGGAAAATTGACCATCGTCGGCGCTGAATACTCACTGGAAACGGGTGTAGTTGAATTTTTCACTTAATGTCTGTTTACGTGTGAATATGCCGTCTTATTATTAGTCTGGCGCTAATATTATATGGAGTAATAGTTTTAGTGTTTTCCAACAAAAATGGATTGCTTCTGGATATGAATGGAACATTCATGTTTGGCGAGGATAATTTTAGCGATGCTGAAGATTACTCAATACACTACCACGAAATTGGCGGGGGCCTTGAAACTGAAGAAATAAATAACATTATCAGATCAATTTATTCTTTCCTTGAGAAAATATACCCTGATAAACAGTATCAACATAAATTCCCCTCCATAAAAAACACCCTGGAGAAAATAATTAATATAGAAATATCTGATCATGAAGTAGCGAAAATTATTGATACTTTTGCTTATCATGAAATTGGGTATATACCTGACAAGTATATTGAAGTACTACACTCTCTAAACAAAAATTATCGGTTATCCGTTGTTATCGATATCTGGTCACCTAAATCAGCATGGCTAAATTTATTTAAGATACATGGCATTGATAAATTATTTTTAGCCTCATCCTTTTCTTCAGATCATGGGATGGTTAAACCCTCCCCAGGGCCATTTGAACTTGTTATCAATAAACTTAGCCTGCCAAAAGAAGAGTGTTTAGTGATTGGCGATTCGGTAAGACGAGACCTGGGTGGTGCCAGCGCAGCGAAAATAGATTGTGTATTGGTCGGTGGAGCCAACCATTCTGATGCGGCAGGTTGCTACGAGAACTTAATCGAATTGAGTCATGATTTATTAAGAAATTAAGAACAACGTCAGTTAAATGATGCAAACTCATCGTCTACCAGGCGCAAATATTTAATTTTTTTTGACTGCTTATGTTGGCAGGCGCCGAAGATAAATGGTGCTCGGATGTCACGAAGTACAAAGCGTTGATCGGCAAACCAGATACATTGCATTTCTTCAAGATTTTCAAAACGATAAACGCCTGGATACTCCATAAAGCGTCGAACTTGTTTGAACTCATCGGCATGCCAAACTGAATTTGCCAGTATTTTAGCCTCACCTGAACCCATTTTTTGAATCACTAGCCAGTTCTTATCGGTTATTGGGGTATATAATGCATCAATTCGGGAAAAAAGATTGTCCTTTTCTCCGGCGGTTTTTAATTTAGTACGGTACAGATTAATATAACGCACAATTAACCGATCATCGGTTTCTATAATAATTTTCCAGTTTAATGGCGACAAAGGCTGCGGTATCGCAACCACTTTCCTGGCTTGCAACTTTTTGGTTGGTACTGAGGAATAGGCTTCGCTAATGGCCTGACGCAGCCAGTAGCCCTGTAACAAAATATAGGCCAGCAAGATCATCAATCCACCCAGGGCAATATTTTTAGCCTGTTTACGAATTATAACGCTGAGCACTATGGCTAAGAGTATGATGCCCGTAAAATAGAGATCAATAATAAAGGTCGTCGGTAACGACAAACGAAAATCGCTGACAGGAGCAAATACTTCTGTACCATATGCGGTAATTACATCGGCAAAAATATGCACCCCAATACTCAGTAAGCATAAAGGTAACAAGTCTCGCCAGCCAGCTTGAATGCGGGTAAATCGACTGATAATTTTTGCCAATATCCAGGCCAGGATGATCGCCCATAACGGCAACATAATAATCGAGTGGGTAATACCACGATGATAAGCCAGGTAGGCCTGCATCCCAAAAGCACGTGAAATAAAATCGATATCGGGAAACGCCGCAACCAGAAAACCGATCCAGCTTCGCAACCAATACGGAAGGGCTTCATTTTTACGATAGCTGGCTTTGGCCACCAGCATTCCGCTCAGAGCATGCGTGAGAGTATCCATGGGCAAATCATGCGTTTATTTTATCTAAAAATCAATGCGTTATCTGTTTGTGGGATTCGGATCACGCTCCAGCTTAATGCCCCACTACACCACTAAAGTTAATAAGGTTATTTGCCGACAACTGCAACAGTATTAAACTGTTTGAGGAAAATTGAATGCATGCCCCCGAAATCCGGACATGCATGGATGCCAGTTCTACGCCCGATTGCCGGCGAAAAATAGTTATCTTCGAAGAAGATGAGTTTTTAGTTAGTTTGTTAAACTTGTTGTTGCGACGCGAAGGATTTGATATCACGTTCATTTCTGATGTTAGTAGCGCAATGCAGTATGTACAAACGGAAACAGCGCCCGAATTAATATTTATTAATCACCATTGGTTAGTTGATGATCAGCCCCGCTTGATGCAAACGATACATAATGATGGTGAATGGTATCAAATCCCAATTATATTACTGGTTAATTATTACAATCAGGAAATTATTGATCATGCCATGACATTGGGAATACGTGATTACATCTTGCAACCTTTTGATCCGGGAGTGTTAATTGATCTGATTCAAAAATATTCGATTTCAAGTTAAAGTTTATACGTTATTGCGGGGATACGTGTTGGTTCATCCTGCGGGGCTTACTTTAGTTAATCATTTATCTCTTTAATAGAGTAATCTGAAAGTATAAGCTAGGGGGATGGTAGCACGCTCGCAATAACGTACCCTATATTTCTTCATCCGGCGGCACCACTTTTATCACTTCATCAATAGTGGTTAGACCCATCGCAACTTTTCTGGCACCGGAGATACGCATTACGGTCATGCCTGATTTCACCGCAAATTCACGTAAGGTTTTCGAATCAATTTCTTCATGAATAGTGGCACGCAGCTCTTTATCCAGGATCATCATTTCATAGATACCAATTCGTCCTTTGAACCCGGTATAGCGACATTCTTCGCAGCCGACGGGTTTACAAAAATTACCCTGCCCGCCCATCTTCCACGGCTGAGTTAAAGTTTTCCACATGTCCTGATCAACTTCTGTCGGTTCTTTACATGCGGCGCATAAAGTTCGCACAAGGCGTTGCGCCATGATTCCAATGAGTGTCGCATTAATTAAATAGGCTGGAATACCAATTTCACGCAAGCGTGGAATCGCCGCAGCGGCATCGTTGGTGTGCAAGGTGGATAATACTAAATGGCCCGTTAGTGCCGCCTGGGTAGCCATCTCGGCGGTTTCCTGATCGCGAATCTCACCGACCATGATAATGTCCGGATCCTGTCGTAATAAGGTTCGAATACCCGAGGCAAAATTAACCCCAATATTATGTTGCACCTGCATCTGGTTAAACTCGGACATGACCATTTCGATTGGGTCTTCAACCGTACACACATTCACTTCTGGTTGAGCGAGGAGTTTTAAGGTTGAATAAAGCGTCGTGGTTTTACCGGAGCCGGTTGGTCCGGTTACCAGCACAATACCATGCGGTTGAGAGAACATTGCCTTCCAGCCCTCAGTATCTTTTTCACTAAATCCTAATCCTGAAAAATCTTTTACCAGCACATCAGGATCAAAGATCCGCATTACCATCTTTTCACCAAAGGCGGTTGGCATGGTGGACAGACGCAATTCGATTTCATCGCCCTTGGGGGTTTTACTTTTGATACGACCATCCTGTGGACGACGTTTCTCCACTACGTCCATGCGACCCAGTACTTTAACCCGGGCAATCACCACGGTCATAACCGGGGTCGGCATTTCGTAAACCGTATGCATTACCCCATCAATACGGAATCGAATATTACTCATGTCACGACGAGGCTCGAGATGAATATCACTGGCGCGTTGATCAAAGGCAAACTGCAATAACCAGTCGACAATATGAACTACCGATTTATCATTAGTATCAAGCTGGCCGGATTTACCCAGCTCGATTAATGCTTCAAAGTTGGTAACGCCGGGAATATCATCTTCGTTTTCGGATGTTGCAGTACGAATAGACTGGCTGACACTATAAAACTCAGTGAGATAGCGTGTGATGTTAGTCGGGTTACAGAGCACCCGTTTTATCTTGAGACTATTTACATGTGAAAGTTCGTTTTCCCAGTCACGCATATAGGGTTCAGCGGTGGCGATAATAACGCTATGCTCATTCACCTCAACCGGTAAAATTTTATGCCGACTTGCATAGGCTGATGACATGACGCTGGTTACTGAGGTCACATCCACCTTGAGAGGATCGATTCTAAAGTAGGGTAATTTTGAACGTTCGGCAAGCCACTCGGTTAACACTTCGAGGGTTAATTTCTTTTTCGGATTTTTTAAATCTATCCATTCCTGTTGAGAGATAATCACCAGCGGATGAATCTCCGGGCCACTACCGCGTACCGGAATGAGAAAGTCATCGGCTTTAGAACTGTCGACACGACCATCTTCGAGTAAACCGGCAATCAACTCACTGATCGTTACTCGATGTTCTGGTTCATCAAATATTGCTGGTTGCGTTGCCATGTCTACCGCCCTGCTCTCACTAATCCACCCATACCTGCATTCTCAAGTTTGCTATTGAGGAATTCACGAATACTTACAGCATCTTCCATATCCAGCGCCTCGTCAAGGTATTGTCGGGCGCGCTTACTCGAAAGGCTACGTATTACCCATTTAACTCGGTTCAAACTTGAGGCACTCATGCTCAGGCTATCGATGCCCATGCCCACTAACAAAACGGCGGCCGCCGGATCACCCGCCATCTCGCCGCAAACACTGGCCGGTTTATTCGCTGCATGGGCTGCTATCACCGTTTGTTGCACCGCCATAATGACTGCTGGATGTAAGGCATCATAGAGGGATGCCACCTGTGCATTATTTCGATCAACGGCAAGTAGATACTGAGTTAAATCATTGGTACCAATCGATAAAAAATCGACTAGTTCGGCGATTCTTTGTGCCTGGTAGACCGCAGAAGGTACTTCGATCATAACACCCACTTTTGGCATCGTAACCTTGAACCCTTCTTCTTTCAATTCATCGTAAGAACGTCGAATTAAGGCCAGGGACTCGTGTATCTCGTTCATCTGACTGATCATCGGTAACAGGATCTGTAGGTTATCCAGATCTATGGCGGCTCGCATCATCGCCCGTACCTGAACTAAAAATAATTCCGGGTGATCTAATGTGATTCGAATACCGCGCCAGCCTAAAAAGGGATTATCTTCGATGATGGGAAAATACGGTAATGCTTTATCCCCTCCGACATCTAAAGTACGTAATGTCACTGATTTAGGTGCGAAGGCCTTTAAAGCCTGACGGTAAATTCGAAGCTGTTCTTCTTCACCAGGAAAACGTTGCCGGGTCATAAACGGAAACTCGGTTCGATACAGGCCAATACCGTCGGCACCACTGTTTAATGACGGAGAGATATCAGAAAGCAAACCGGTATTGACTGTGAGAGGAATCTCTTGGCCATCAGACGTAACGGAGACGTCATTGCGTAAGTTAAGTAATTCCGCATCCAGGCTTTGCTCTTCTTTCGCCAGCCGCTCATACTCAACCTTAATTTGTTTGGACGGCGAAATAAAGACATTACCGCTGTATCCGTCTGCGATGAGCGTTAGTCCATCGATACGCCCGAGCGGAATCGAAACCGAACCCATTACGGCAGGAATATCTAGTGCCCGCGCTAAAATAGCAACGTGAGATGTTCTTGACCCGGTTGCACTAATAACACCAGCAAGGCGTTCCCGCGGCACTTCGGCTAGTTGAGCCGCCGTGAGTTCATCGCCTACTAAAATGGTATCTTGTGGATATTCGATTTCTCGTTGTGCATCCTGTACCAGGTAGTGCAATATTCTTCGCGCCAACTCACGTAAATCCTCGGCACGTTCACGCATATAGGGATCGTCGAGCTCAGCAAACTTTTGTACCTGTTTATCGATAGTATAACGCAGCGCGCCCGGTGCCCAGTTACCCTCCATGATCCTCGCGGCGGTTACCCCACGTAAAGAATGTGAATCCAGCATTAAAAGATATGCATCGAACAAGGCACGTTCTTCATCCGGTAAAACATCTTTTAATCGATTCGATAGCTTGGAGATATCGTTCTTGACGGAATTTAGTGCCTGATGAAACGCGTCGATCTCCTGATCCAGATCGTCTACAACTCTATCCGGAATTTTTTCAAGTTCGGTAGAAGGGTAAATGGCAACGGCAGTACCAATCGCCACGCCAGGCGCACCTGGTAAACCAATTAAGGGACGGGAATCAGTAACTTCATGCTGCCCAAGTAGTTTTTCGATCTCACCACTGGCCCTGGCATACGCCATGGCATTTGCCAGTTGCGCGGCGATAGTGATTAAAAAGTTTTCCTGCTCTTCATCAAAGCGTTCCGCGCGCACTTGCTGTACCACTAATACTCCCAATACCTTACGTTGATGGAGTATGGGCACACCCAGGAATCCAAAAAATTGTTCTTCGGCGGTTTCAGGAAAATAATGATAGGCGGGATGGTTGGGGGCATTGTCCAGACTTAAAGGCTCTGCACGACTGGCAACGATGCTAACCAGGCCATATCCAAATCCGATTCGAACATTACCAATTGATTCAGGGGCTAACCCCTCGCTGGCCATCAGCACATGTTGTTGCAAGGTATTATCAGATAAATAAACTGAACATACATCTGCCTTCATAGCTTCACGAACTTGCTGCACAATAAAATCTAACGCCTGATCTAAGTCACGCGCATCGCTTACTGCCTGAATAATTCGACGCAGTGTATTTAACATCACTGATGTCCTTTTAGTTCCGTCTTCTCCCTATGAAAGAAAGAATAGTACGAATTATATAAAAATGTGATTTTGAGCGTCAGGTTCGTTAGCTTTGATTTGTTCGAACAGGTAGTTTCTCAGCACCATCAGGGTGAACTAATGGCAATAACTCTTCGAGCGCCTTGAAATACACCGAACGTTTAAAAAAGATGACTTGATCAACCGTTTCCCAATAATTTATCCAGCGCCAGGAATCAAATTCTGGTTTATCACATTGATCCAGATTGACATTCGATTCTCCGCCAACCAGTCGCAACAGAAACCAGATTTGTTTTTGTCCAATACAACGAGAACGTGGACGCCGCTGACGTAGAAAACGCTTAGGGATTCGATAGCGTAACCAACGCGCGGTGCGGCCGATAACCTCAACATGATCCTGAGTCAGGCCCACCTCTTCTTCCAGTTCACGAAACAGGGCCTGTTCAGGGGTTTCATCCGGACGAATACCCCCTTGCGGGAATTGCCAGGAATTCTCGCCCATGCGACGCGCCCAGAACAGCTCACCGACATCATTACACAGAATGATGCCTACATTTGATCTAAACCCTTGTCGATCAATCACTTAGTAACATCTCTTTACAAAATTATTGAAAACTATACTTATATAGCCCTCGGATAAGTACAATCTACCCTAAATGGGCTAAATATTCTAAATTTTATTAGTAAAATCCAGCACTTATACGTTTACCATAATATTTGTAATGATTAATTCGGCTATCGGTTAGACACCTGACTCATCTATTGTACGTACTGATATACTAATACCCTGCCAGCCAATACAGTTGGCTAATTACCTGTTGGATTAGAGTAAAAAATCAAAGCCCGGTTCAAATATGAAAAAATTTCTCAAAATAGCCATGTTGTTCTCAAGTACGACTCTGATACTGCTGGTTATATTCGGCCTGATCTTTCGCGCCACGCTTTACTGGACCTTAGCCGTCACCCCGGGTGAGGCTTATGGTATAGCCGATGTGCTTGAGCTGGTTATTTACTTTACTATTTTAGGTATGGCGGGTTTAAATATTATATTAGGTTTGCTGATGTTCATGGTCCCAGCCTGGCGCGATATCCGCCTGGGCACGATCTCCTTAATCATCAGTTTGGTTATGCCACCGCTTTACTTTATGCTGCATACGCTGGTGCCGAGGCTAACGTAAGTAAACTTCCTGGATCTGCAACTAAACAGAGAAGGTAAAACCGAACTCATCCCTTTCTCAGCAAGTAACCCAAAATACAGAGATTCAATACTAACAGTATGACCCAGCCCAGACTGTCATAGACGGTGTTGTTGATCAATATAGCACTGGCAAATGTCAACACCATCAATGCGGTGAGCAGTAGATAGGTGATAATCTTGTTTTCCGGATCCGCCATCTTCACCAATACGCTTTCACTAAAAATATGACATTGTATCATTATTTTACGCAAAGCCCTTAGATCGAGTACTAAAAGGGAACCGACAGAACCTGACCCTGTTTTTTTCCTCTTTATTTCTGTTATTCTTCACTATCACAAAATAAATGGTTTACAAAACATGACCTAATATAAATAAACGTATGGGTGATAGAATTTTTTGATTCCCGTCTATCCTGGCCCGTAAAGAAATAAATAGAGGGGAAGTACAAGAACACCATCTATGCAAAAATACATCTCTGACATCAAATCGATTACAAAGGAAAACGTTACATGGCCTTAGCCATTTTTGATTTAGACAATACCCTGCTCGCGGGTGATAGCGATTATCTCTGGGGGACGTTTTTAGTTGACCAGGGTGAGGTCGATGGCGAGATTTATGAATCAACCAACCAACATTTTTATGACGATTATAAAACCGGCCAACTGGATATCTTTGCATTTTTAAAGTTTAGCCTGGAACCGCTCACTCGCCTGACGAACAAACGACTCGCTGAGTTGCAAGAGCAGTTTATGCGCGAGGTCATCAAGCCACTGGTTAGCACCGACGCACTGGCCCTGGTCGATAAACACCGTGCAAACAGCGACACCCTGTTAATTATCACCGCAACCAACCATTTCATTACCGCGCCAATTGCGAAACTCTTTGGTATCGATCATTTACTTGCAACCGAGCCGGAAATACTTAATGGCCGTTATACTGGTAGTGTTGCAGGTACGCCCTGTTATCAGGATGGCAAAGTTATACGCCTGAAAACCTGGTTAGCAGAACACGATCAAAACCTGAATAACAGCTGGTTTTATTCTGATTCGCATAACGACTTGCCTTTATTATTGCTGGTCGAACACCCCATCGTAGTTAACCCTGATGATATTCTTCGTCAACACGCAAAAGATAATAACTGGAAAATATTGCATTTACATAATGGCACTTGACACTCCCCAGCATCTGTCGACTTCACGACAATCGGCTTATCGGCGTATTGCCCTGCTCGGTATTATTTGCGTGCTCAGTTTTCTGGTCGCATTAAGTTCAGGTAATATCGCTATCTCATATTTAGAGCTGGTTAATCTATTTTCTGAAAGTGCAAACCCATTACACACCCAGGTCGTACTTGAACTGCGCTTACCACGTATGATCCACGCCTTCAGCACCGGCGCGCTGCTCGCACTTGCGGGAGCATTAATGCAGGTGCTGTTACGTAACCCGCTAGCCGACCCCTATATATTAGGCATTTCTGGCGGTGCAGCCTTTGCGGCGTTAATTGCAATTACCATCGGCATGGCCGGCTGGAGCGTATCCGTTTCCGCTTTTATCGGTGCCATGTCGGCGATGTTGCTGGTGTTTGGCCTGGCACGTGGTGAGGGCAGCTGGACGGCTTCCCGATTATTATTAACCGGCGTAGTGCTTGCCTCTGGATGGGGAGCGGCAATCAGTTTTATTTTATCAATAGCACCCGATAATAAACTTCGCAGTTTAATTTTCTGGTTGATGGGTGATTTGAGTTTTGCCAGCAACATCTGGCCGGCCTTGATTACCTTGTTAATTAGTTTTGTTATCTGCCTGTATTTCGCACGTAACCTAAATGTGTTATCGCTTGGAGCGGAACAGGCGCAAAGTCTGGGCTTACCGATTAATCGTTTTCGCTGGCAGCTTTATGTATTGGCATCCATCATGACCGCCATGGCCGTGGTGCAGGCAGGCAGCGTTGGTTTTGTTGGTCTGATTATCCCGCACCTGTTACGCCTGATCGGTTTACGTGATTATCGCCTGCTTATTCCGTCCGCGGTATTGGCAGGTGGAAGTTTACTGGTGTTTGCCGACACCGTTGCACGCTCGGCATTTACTGATACTTCACTACCTGTTGGTGTATTGACCGCCGCAATAGGCGTACCGATATTTATCTTCCTGTTATACCGGGGAGTTAAGTCAGTATGATGCCGCAAGAACAAAATACCATTTCTTCTCATATCGAATGTATAGACATGCAACTAACCATCGCGGGACGTGTTCTATATAACAACCTCAACCTGAGTTTAAACCCTGGAGAGATATGGGCCGTATTAGGTTTAAACGGTGCAGGTAAGACCACGTTACTACACACCCTGGCCGGCATTCGACCCGCAGGTGCCGGGCAGATCAAAATCAATGGCAAGCAAATAGAGCAATGGACACGCATCGAGCTGGCCAAGCAGGTAGGATTGTTATTACAGACTCAACAGGATCCCTTCCCCGGCAAAGTCATTGAACATGTTTTAATTGGACGCCACCCTCACCTCAGCGCGATGCAATGGGAGAGTGAGCAGGATTATCAATTGGCACAACAGGCCCTGGATATGGTGGGTTTAACCGGTTTTGAAAACCGCAGTCTGCAAACTTTGTCCGGTGGCGAATATCAACGTATGTTGATTGCTATGGTAGTGGTACAACAGCCAAACTGTTTCCTGTTAGACGAACCAGTAAATCATCTGGACTGGCAACACCAACATCAAATTCTAAACACGCTGGTGACCATGGCCAAAGAACAATCTAACTCAATCTTGATGGCCCTGCACGATGTTAATCTTGCCGCACGTTATTGCAGTCATTGTTTAATGTTATTTGATGATGGCAATATCGCGATGGGCAGGACAACGGAATTACTGGATAACGCACGGCTTGAACAGCTTTATCACACGCCGATAACCGCGATTGATAGCCCACAGGGACAGATTTTTATTCCGGGATAAAATTAAATGGGGTCAGAGACGTATTAATTATTTCCTGAAACTGGAAATAATTAATACGTCTCTGACCCCATTTAATTTGTTAATTTAGCGAATTCAACATGCTCTGGTGTTTTTTGCGTGGCTCAATTTTATCGATCCATTCAACCAGAGGTTCCCACTGAATTTTGTCCTGCTGCACGCGTTGATCCCACATTTCAAAGATGCCGATGCCTCTCGCCGAGGCACGCACATAATTTTGAGTATCGCGTAAGGTTGCGATGAAAGGTAATTTCAGGGTCGTTAAGAATCGTTCCAGTGATTGATATACCAGGGTATTCTTCTTGGCGCGATTGGCGATCACCGCCACCTGCACACCAAAGCTGCGGACTTTACCCACCAGTAATAATTCTTCGATGAAACGAGTAGCAGCATGAATATCAATCGGACTGGGCAATACCGGCACCAGGATAATATCGACCTGACGCACCAGTTCCTGTAACTGCTGACCCATCACACCAGCCGGAGCGTCGATAATAACCTTATCCGAACCCGGTAATACACGACGATGCCAGGACATGGTGACCCCTGCACGTTGGCGTGAATACGCAGGTACACCGTATACTTCCTGTTTTTCTTTGGGACGTAGATTTAACCAACGCATGCTCGAACCCTGGGGATCGTGATCCACCAACGCGGTAGTCAGTCCCTCACTGGCATAACAACTGGCCAGGTTCGTGGCAATGGTGGTTTTACCGCAACCGCCTTTAGAATTGAGTACGAGTATTCGCTGCATTAATCCATCATCTGTAAATTTATCGACCCTGCTAGTATTAAGCAGCCGAGTCTGGGTGAAACGAAATTAAAGCACATTTTGGCTTAATCTCACAGCAATATTATGGTTATTTTCTGCCCACTACTACCCTATTATAGACAATTGATTTTAGAGCTAAAATTTTAGCCCCAATTATGTGCGACCGATCTCATTTTCACCTTATTTTACAACTTCTTACCCCATCATACGACTTTCCACGATAAAGAACATGACGGCCATACTGCTCAATTCGATCCAGGCAATGTTGTATGTTTTCAGGTATATGGCTAACGTAATCAACTGGGATAGCAAAGAATACGGATGACTCATTGTTTATGAGATCGCGCATCTGGTTGGTATGGGACATGACCTCGGCTTTACCTCGGGAATAGAATTCGGCCGAAAAGGGACGTACATAAAGATATAGCAAACGTCCCTGTGCGCTATTATTAGCCTGCTGGTATGCGTCAACCAGAAATTTCTCGCTGCGTTGATCGGCGATTTTCGGCACATAAAAAAATATCAGCGCAACAAGTAACAGCGGCAGCACGGCTCCTGCTGCCGTTATCACGGCAATGCTTTTTCTGATCCGTCTACTACCGGGTTTAGCTTGCCAAAACCCGGCGGCCAGTAGGGCTGCAGCCGGCATTCCGGGAAGAACATAGGTAGCAAGAATGTTACCTGAGAAGGTAAAGAACACCATCGGCGTAATGATCCATAAGATCAAATACAGATTCCAGTCCTCACGCAGTGTACGTATGGCCGTAAATTTTTTACGCCAGATCAATATGAATAACGCCACAATCAGAATTATCGACAGCGGAAAAGCAGCGGCCAACCAGTCCACCCAGATAGCACCAACCTGGCTGGTGTGAGCTGTACCGTACAGATCCCCCGACCAACCGGGCTGAACAAAGCGATTCCAATGTTCACCCAGTATAAAATATTCAAGAAATCCCGGTGTAGCGAGTTCGGCTAACAGGTACCAGGGTAAGCTAAGGGCAAGCATCAATAGCGTACCGCTAAACAAGGGAATGCGTTGCCAGCCACACTTCCAGTTGCCACTCACGCTCAGCCACACAACAATCGGTATGCTGGTCAATACCACGGCTACGGGCCCTTTTGCCATCAAACCCATCGCCAGACCAACGAAAAACAGATAACCCCAATAGCGACCGCGATCTTTCATGGCTTGCCAGAATGCCACCATCGACAAGGTCGTACTCAGAGTCATCACCGGATCCATGAGCACCGCACCGCTTAATATGAAAAACAGTACGCTGGTACTCAGCATGGCCGATGCAATCCATGCCGTATTTCTACAACGTTGTTGTTTGGCAAGATAAAACACCAGGGCAACAATAAACAGGGCAATAAAAATTGAAGGCAAACGCGCGGCAAACTCATTGATGCCGAATACTTTGAAACTTGCCGCCCGTATCCAGGTTGATAGCGGCGGCTTGCCCCAGAAAGGCACGCCATAGTCAAACTGCGGGACTGCGGGGTGATCACATTGCCCGTCTCTACCATTTTACGGGCAATTTCGCTGTACCGGGCCTCGGTCGTATCAGTCAACGGGTAGAGACTGAGTGTGACCAGTCGCAACGTGAACGCAATCAGCACCACCCAGGCATAGGGATTACGCAATAACGCTCGAAAAGGGTCGCGCCACACTGATCTGCTTTGCAGCGCAGCCTCTCGTACCTCAATACACGATGTATTCTGGGAAACCCTCTGCACCTGGATCACGGTATTTGTTTTGCGTGATGATACGAGGCGACTGTTTCCGACCGTGTCGTGTCATTGATGTTAGCCAGCTTGTATTCCCTGGGAGAAGTACTCAGTACTTCTGCTTGCTTGAACGAATCAACCAGATACAAAGGACGCTGCTTGGCGCGATTGGCGATCACCGCCACCTGCACACCAAAGCTGCGTACCTTACCGACCAGCAATAATTCTTCGATAAACCGTGTCGCGGCATGGATATCAATCGGGCTAGGCAGTACCGGCACCAGGATAATATCAACCTGACGCACCAGTTCCTGTAACTGCTGTCCCATGACGCATCGATAATGACTTTATCCGAACCTGGTATAACACACGACGATGCCAGGACATGGTGACTCCGGTACATTGACGCGAATAAGTCGGGAAACTGGCGCAGGGCATTCACCGCACGGCGGCTGAGTAGCCGAAAATCACCTACATCGGCAGGGATCTGCACATCACCAATCTTGCCCATCAACCGGTAAAACATGCGTGCTGTGCTGCGTTTGAGAAAAGAATCACTCTTTCGGCAGGTGCGTTTCATACAGACCACG
>UOFR01000014.1_pt1 | contig 134461 bp, 120 predicted proteins | sample 1988501 | NCBI WGS metagenome assembly UOFR01 (sample SAMEA4712194, study PRJEB27164) | hydrothermal vent metagenome | biome: marine basaltic hydrothermal vent biome; feature: marine hydrothermal vent; material: mineral | place: Pacific Ocean | collected 2011-06-14/2011-07-23 | depth 1689 m | reverse complement strand
ATGTATATGTAATTGAAAAACATCTAATTCCGTTTAATATACTAGATTAAATATTTACCTTATTCAATTTGAGATTTTGAATAGTACAATAGAAATTATTGTGGCATATGACGTTCCAGCTTTGTGGGCAGACGATTCTATTAATATATTTAATATGGAATCAAAATTAATTGAATTTGACTGGTTTCTTTGTGCGACTTGATGCCGGTACTTTAACTGACATTTTTCCAATGTCGGTTTCCGGCCAATAGCGGACGTTCAGATAATATAATTAAGTCATGCGGGTTTCTTGGTAAGCGTCTTATTATATTTTAGTCCATGGGCGGCGGAGATTTACCTTTAAAATAGGCGTAATTTTATCAAAGTTCTCAAAGTAAATTGGTTCTAAATTATAATGTGCCCTAGCATCCAAGACAGCTTGTTTTGCAATCTCTAAATATTCTCTATGAGTATTAATTACAAGTCTTTTTAGCTCTTCTGGATTTCCACGCGGATCATTAATTTCGATAGGAAAGTCCTCTTCACCTATAAAATACTGCGTATAGCTTCCTTCCCAGCCATTAAAGATCGAATATTTTTCCATAGGCTGAACATTTTGTAATTGCTGCCTATCAATTCGATCTAGGCCGTAATCCTGCTTACCTAACTCTGCCCTTATGATAGGCAAAATTTCATCACGCATAGCAGATAACATTATCGATACGCCTTGCTGCCATTCTCTAAAAAAGGTTTTCTGGAATTCCTCAAAGGTCATCAAATGGATATTCGTGGATTCGCGTGATTTCTCCGCGCCAGATTGAAAGCCTTTTTTAGATACAATCAAGCCATAATGTGCACCTATATCAGAGCAGACAGTTCTAAAACTATGAATCACGGTTTGGCTCACAGGCTTATTCCAATGTTTACATTCGCAAAGTACGATAGATGGTATGGGAGTAGTCGTTTTTTTTGCGAACACATCAATTGCAACGGTTCCTCGTACGGTTTCAACCGGATGATTTCGATGGCTTTCATATCCCATCTCATCAAATGCTTGCTGAACCATGATTTCTAGGTTTTGCCAAGTATCAGGGCTTGTATCAAAAAATTTGTATTCCATAAATCCATTTCAAAGTAGAAAAATTCAAGAAGGAGAACATATCAACACAAAGACGATTCCTTCTCTCATAAACAATATTCGACGTCAAGTTAACGTCCGCTATGGGTCGAAAGCAGACACTCATTTCTCTGAATTCCCGCCTTCGCAGGAAAAGTGCCCTGCCGGTATAACGGTACTGGATCGTAAGCCGTCTTTTTCTACCAGAATTCATCCCCCACCTACAACTCATCAATCCCACGATTCGCTAATCGATCAGCATGCTCATTACCCGGGTGGCCGGTATGCCCGCGTACCCAGTGCCAGCTCACTTTATGGTTTTTCACCGCCGCATCGAGTCGTTTCCACAGGTCGACATTTTTAACTGGTTTCTTGCTGGCGGTGCGCCAGCCGCGTTTTTTCCAGTTGTCGATCCATTCGGTGATGCCGTTTTTCACGTAGTTGGAATCGGTGGTGAGTTTTACTTCGCAGTCGCGGCTCAGGCTTTCCAGTGCCTGGATGGCGGCCATCAGTTCCATGCGGTTGTTGGTGGTGTCAGTTTCGCCGCCGAATAATTCCTTGTCTTCATCGCCATATCGCAATACCGCGCCCCAGCCGCCGGGGCCGGGGTTGCCACGGCAGGCCCCATCGGTGAATATTTCTACAATTTTATTGGTCATCAGTGTGAGTTTCTTTTTTGTTTACGGTGAAAAGGTTCAACCAGCCCTGGCTGGGTCTGGATGCGGGCCTTGCGCCGTGACCAGCGCGGGCCTATTGGAGTCAGGGTGACCAGTCGTTTCTTTGCCACCACCAGTTTGGCCGCACCGAGTATGGGCCATAGGCGGCCTCCCACTCTATCCAGTAATGACAAGCGTTGCATGATCGCGGTTTGCTGTAAAGGTGGCCGGTAGAAGTAGTTTTGAATCGACACCACGTCGAAACCAAGCAGCGCCAGCCAGTCTTTCATGCGGGTGGTGCTCATAAATCGTCCACACCAGGGCACCTTGTGCCGCCAGCCCAGGCCAAGTCGCCAGGGTGTCCACATGCTGAACGGATTAAACAGCAACATGGCGACGTGTCCTTCGGGGATCAGCACCCGTTCGACCTCGCGTAAGACTGCATGGGGTTGTTGAGAAAACTCTAAAACATGTGGTAAAACAATGATATCCATGCAGTCCGTCTGAATCGGTAAAAACTCGGGCAGGCCCTGAAAGCTCGCGGTTTTGGTTAGGGGTGAAATGGGCGGAAAATCCATCACATTGCATTGAGAGACCCGTGAGCTGCTTAGCCAGTCGTCATTATTGAGTCGTCCCACCTGTAATAGCTGGTAGCCAAACAGGTTGGACAGGGTTTCGCCCAACAGGGCCTGTTCCTGTGCTGCCAGCGTGACCCCAAGTCGGGTTTGATACCATTTTTGCAGCTGGTCCCAGGCCTCGACGGAATCGCCACAGCGATTAAACGGCTTGTCCTTAACCTGTTTTCGTTTTTTCCAGTTAATCTTCATTATGTGAACAAATTGTTAACCTTTGGGTCGCATTTCTGTATTCTAGAGTTTAATTTAACCCCCAGATGACGATATAAGTACAGTCGACATTAGTAAGTATATCAAGAGTTTAAAATAATAATGAAACAGTTTACCCTAGCTTTAATTTTTCTATCCCTGTTACCCGGTTGCGCCCTGCTGGAACCCAGTTCTTCATCAACAAGCAAGCGCGCTTATGGCAAACACCGAACCAGTATGGTGTCTGCACCGAAAGAATCAACTCAAACCGCGCAACTCGCTGCAGATGTATCGAGTGAAAAGACTTCGCTTGATGCTAACAACGAAACCATCGCGACCACGTCTAGCCCGTCACCAGAGTTAGACGAAAAACAAACTGCACCGGAACTTAACTCTGATGTAACGGATGCGGCTAATGCTGCGAAGGTGGTTAACTCAGAATTAAAGTTGGAGCCTGCAACCGAATCCGTTTCAAAATTAAATAATGAATCGAGCGTTGCGGTTGTTAGCCAAACTGAACTCACAACAAACATACCGGCCAGCAATAATATTACCGATGATGTTGATGATTTCTTTTACGAAGACAGTAAAAACGATAGTGTCACGGTTACCAACAGCACAACACCGATAAACGACAACGCAAAAATTGAAAACGCCTTAATCGCTATCGCAACCCCGGCGGATGATCTGTTTGACGAGGAAGAAATCGACGAACCCTTCCCTAACGTGAATATGGATCTATGGGAACGCATTCGTAATGGTTTTTCGATGGAAGAACGCCAGCATAAACGCATCGATCAGCAGCTCAAATGGTTTGCCCGTCATCAGGAATATATGGATCGTGTTGCCGAGCGTGCGCAACCGTACATGCACTATATAGTTGAACAACTGGAAGCGAACAATATTCCGCTTGAGATTGCTTTATTGCCCATCGTCGAAAGCGCATTTAAACCGTTTGCCTATTCGCATGGTCGCGCCTCGGGTATCTGGCAGTTTATTCCCGCTACCGGCAAACGTTATGGCCTGAAACAAAATTGGTGGTATGACGGGCGTCGTGACGTTTATGCCTCAACCGATGCGGCGATTCGGTTACTGACCGCATTGCATAAAGAATTCAAGGGCGACTGGATGTTAGCACTGGCCGCCTACAACTCGGGCGGTGGTAATGTACGCAAAGCGATTCGTTATAATAAAAAACGGGGTCGCCCAACCGGTTTTTTCCACTTACGCCTGCCTAAAGAAACTAAATACTATGTGCCGAAGTTACTCGCGCTGAAAGAACTGATTGCACATCCGGAAAAATATAACATTGAACTCAAGCCGATCAGAGACGAGCCCTTTTTACAGAAGGTTGAACTAGATTCACAGATTGATTTAGCCCTCGCTGCGGAGCTGGCAGAGATTCCCCTCGATGAGTTATACCGTTTAAACCCAGGTTTTAATCGCTGGGCCACTTCGCCCAGTGGGCCACATCATTTGCTGGTGCCCATCGCCAACGCCAAAACCTTCACCGCCAATCTGGCCGACTTCCCGCCGGAAAAACGCATTCGCTGGATTCGTCACACCATCAAGAAGGGTGAGACCATCAGCACTATTGCACGCAAGTATCAGATCAGTACGAACACAATTAAACGTGTTAACCGAATTCGGGGGACGCGCCTGCGCGCCGGTCATGGCCTGACTATCCCCGTCGCCAGCAAGAAACTGTCGACTTATAAACTCAGCGCCAATCAACGCAAATCAAAGCAACAGAATATTAATCGTAAAGGCACCAAAGTAACCCACATCGTACAGTCAGGAGATACCTTCTGGGATCTCGCGCAACGCCATCGTGTCGGTGTGCGCCAGTTAGCCAATTGGAACAGTATGGCGCCTCGTGACACGCTCGTACCGGGTCAAAGCCTTGTCATCTGGTCACGTAATAACAGTTCAAAAACCGACTATCACGATCCGACTCATATTAGTGCGCCACCCCGCCGTAAAGTCACCCAGCGGATCGGTTATCGTGTCCGCAGTGGCGATTCACTCACGCGCATTGCCAACAAGTTTCGGGTCAGTGTTAATCAGTTGTTACGCTGGAATAAACGCGTTAAGAAATCAAAGTATTTGCAGCCCGGACAACGTATTGTGCTGTATGTGGATGTCACCAAAACGTCGGGGTAGTGTTTAAAACGTTCCGATTTATGCCCTGACACAACGCTAAGTATACGTTCTAAATTAGCAAGCATTCACCAATTCGTAGGAGCGGGCTTAGACCGCGATTGAATTCCACGACATACCCATCGCGGTCTGAGTCTGCTCCTACAAAATCAAACCCGCTGTTAATCTAATTTAGATGAGAACGCACCATTCAGGAAGTGTTATTTAATACGCCAGTCTCGGCACAGCGGCAAGCAGTTGTTTAGTGTAATCGTGTTGGGGTGAACCCGTAACCTGATCGGTCTCGCCCTGCTCGACTATCTTACCTTTATACATCACCGCAATTCTATCGCTTATGTATTCGACTACGCTGATGTTATGGGTAATAAACAGTAACGTTAATCCATAGTCTTTACGTAATTTTAATAAAATATCCAGTATCTCGGCCTGCACCGATACATCAAGAGCACTGGTCACTTCATCACAGACAATAAATTTGGGGTTTAAAACCAGGGAACGAGCAATACCGATACGTTGTCGTTGCCCGCCAGAAAATTCATGCGGATAGCGCCAGAGATAATCCTTGTTAAGTTGAACCTGTTCTAGCGCTTGCTCTGCAAGGTGGATACGTTCCGATTTATTATTACCTATTTTATGCACCGTCATCGGTTCAATTAATGTCGTCGCAATATTAAGTCGGGGATTAAGTGATGACATTGGATCCTGAAAGATAAATTGCAGATCCTGACGATAAGGTTTGATCTGTTTCTGGGTTAACTGTGAGAGTTTGTGATTATTATAATAAAATGCCCCGTCCGTGGTCTCTTCTAATCGGAGTAAGGCTCGTCCTAATGTTGTCTTGCCACAGCCCGACTCTCCCACCAGCGCGAGGATTTCACCTTGTTTAATGTTTAATGACACATCATCAACTGCCCTGACATGATCAACCGTATGTCGAAATACACCTTTCTTAATGGGAAAGTAGACCTTAAGGTTTTCTATTTTAATTAAGTCATGATCACTTTGCTCTGTCTGAAACTGTTTTATTTCAGACAATATTCGTGCCCGGTGTTGTTGTTTTAGATTTTCAGGTAAGGCGGCCAATAACTGTTTGGTATAATCGTGTTGCGGATTTTTTAATACCGTTTGAACATCACCCTGCTCGACTATTTTACCGAGCTGCATTACCGCCAACTTATGCGCCATCTGCGCCACCACACCGAAATCATGGGTGATAAATAAAATACTCATGTTGTTACGCTGCTGCAGATCTTTCATTAGCTTGAGGATCTCAGCCTGCACGGTTACGTCCAGTGCGGTAGTTGGTTCATCAGCGATTAATAATTCGGGTTCACAGGCCAGCGCCATCGCAATCATCACCCGCTGGCGTTGTCCGCCAGACAGGCGATGGGGATATTCATCGATGCGTTGCGCGGGATCCGGAATCTGCACATCGTCTAAGGCCTTAATGGCTTTTGTGCGCGCCTGTTCATCACTTAGATCGGGTTGGTGAATCTGCAATGCCTCGATAATTTGTTCGCCAATGGTATACACCGGGTTTAACGAGTTCATCGGTTCCTGAAAGATCATCGCGATGCGACTGCCGCGGATATCGCGCATGTTGTCTTCTTCTACATCGAGAATATTTATCGGATGGGTTCCCACCAGCTTTATTGAACCCGAGGGATGACTCGCAATCGACCCCGGTAATAACTTCATGATCGACAACGCGGTGATGGACTTGCCGCTGCCCGACTCACCCACCAGACAAAATGTTTCGCCCTTATTTATTTCAAATGAAACACCTTCAACGGCCCTGACTACTTTTTTACCGGTCGCCAGGTGAGTGTGTAATTGATCAACTTTTAATAAAACCTCTGACATTATTGATTTTTCTTTAAATAAGGATCGATGGCATCGCGCATCGCTTCACCCATAAGATTGTAGGCAAACACGGTCAGAAAAATCGCTCCACCGGGGAAAAACGCCATCCACCAGTAAAAGCTGGCCGACTGTACGGCCTGATTTAGCATTTGTCCCCAGGATGGACTGTCGACCAGACCTAAACCCAGAAAACTGAGAATGGCCTCAAATAAAATGGCCGAGGCTACGCCAAAACTGGCCGCGACCAGAACCGGCGCAATGCCATTGGGCAACATATGGCGAAATAAAACAGAACGTAACGGTAGTCCGCAGGAGATGGCGGACTGCACATAATCCATTTTGCGTAGTTTTAAAAATTCAGCCCGTACAAAACGCGCATAACCCGGCCAGGTAGTGATGCCAATGATCACCATCATTAAATACAGACTGCTGCCAAAAAAAGCCACAAAGGTCAGCAACAAAAATAACGTTGGAATGGCTTCAAATATTTCGACTAAACGCATGCCCAGCATATCGACAACACCGGAAAAATAGCCCATCAGTCCACCGAGTATTACTCCAATCAACATGGCAATGCCGGTGGCAATAAAACCAATACCTAAGGCAATTCGACTGGCATGAATCATTCGACTCAATACATCGGCGCCGCTTTGTTCAGTACCAAACCAGTGGTTTCGATCTTGCTGACTCAAGGGCGTTTGCATGCCCGTCTCACCGTGATCACGTAAATAATCTTTTGCTGAATACGGGATCGGCGCATTGATGACCCATTCTATTTTTCCGTTGCGTTCCATCTCACGATATTGTTCGTAAACAATCAGTTGCGGGGGTTCAACCAGCAGGAAACTGAGCACACTGCTAATTAATAATACCGAAAGAAATACCAGTACATTAAACCCAAGGTGTTTTTTCAAAAAGGCCAATACCACTACGGTAACGAACAGAACAACCATAATGACATCCGCCGGCGAAAGATATTGCAATAATGGGCTGCTAATACCTTGCTCGGTGCGCATCAGGTAAGGATGTGAACTGGCAATAAAAGGCGCGAACACCGCCAGCAAGGCAATCACCCCGATCCAGAATAACCCGAGACGAGCTGAGATCTGACTAAAGGCTTCTTTTAGTATCGCTTTTGCATAACCGCTGCTGTGCTGGTTGGCTGAATCAGTCATAACTCACTCGCGGATCGGCAATGGCATAAAATAAATCAGCAATAAGATAGCCCACCAACGTCAACAAACCACCAATCAGGGTGACGGCTAACACCACCTCGCGATCTTTGGACTTAACCGCTTCCACACTGAGCTTACCCATGCCATCAATACTAAAAATACTTTCTACGATCACCGACCCGCCTAATAAACCCGGTAACAGCGCGGCCGCTACCGTAATTAATGGCAACAGACTGTTTCTGAATACATGTCGCCATAACACATCGTGTTCGGACGCACCCTTGGCTCTGGCCGTACGCGCATAGTCTGACAGTAAATTTTCTAATACCGAGGTTCGTGCCAGTTTGGTTAAAAAAGCAAAGCCCCCGTAAGTCAGTGTGGCAACCGGCAAAACAAGATGCCAGATGCGATCGACTAAAAAGCCTCGTACAAATTCGCCTTCCAGGGTCAGGCTCGCGACATAGCCGCCAACAAAAATCCCTAACAGACCCATGCTTAAGGTTCGAAAGCTGGCGTATTCCATATCACCCAACGCGTAGAACAGAGCCGCAATAAATAACGTAATTAATCCAAACGTTACCCAGCCCGTTTCACCGGCCATATTCGCGGCAAATAATCCACCTAGAACCAGCCCAAGCAGACCCATAAGAATTGCACGCACGCGGCGCTGACCTTTGATGCTTAAATAGACTAGAACAAAGCCGCCCACTAAAAAACTCAATAACAGTTTGATCGGTTCAAAGGCGTTACTCCAATGCGGAAGAAAAGGCATGTCATACGCCTCACGATAACTCAACCCCGAAGTCGGGAAGATATGCCAAAACTGGTCGTTAGAAAAATAACCCATCAATAATACGCCCGCCAACATGGTTGGTACCGACCACAGACCGAGCATAATCAGACCCGAACCGACGTCGAACAGCTCACCACGTTTGGTGGCGGCACGTACCCCAATGGAAATGGCAATTAAATATATAATAGGGATGGTTAAAACATTAAGCAGCAATGTTATCGGCACACGTTCTTTTAATAACTCCGTGACCGGCCGACCGTAGATCAGGCTACGGCCAAGGTCTACGCCTTTGGTAAAGGAAAAGCTATCAATACTGCCTTCATCATCAAAGGTGAACCCGATCGGTGAGATATTGTTTATCCAGCGTAAATACTGAACGGGTGCGGGTTGATCAAGACCATAGAGTTTATTGTAGTAATCTTCCAGTGCTTTTCTGGCTTCGGGTTCAAGTCCCTGGGTATCCACCAGACTCTGCACACTCAAGCCACCCGGTGATGCCGCCATTACGGTAAACACCACCAGAGTAATACCAAACAACGTTGGTATCATCAATAATAACCGTCTGGCCAGATACGTCAGCATTTATATATTATTATTTCGTGTACTTTTGTTCATTTGCGGGCACAAATGATTCTAATGGTGTAGCAGCCAGATTTAGACCAAAATTAGTGACCTTGAGATTGTTAAAGCGTTTATTCACAAATACCAGTCGTGCACTACGCTTTAAAAATGTATAAGGCTGATCATCATATAAAAATTTCTCACAGCGTTGCCAGAGGACCATACGCTTCTCAACCTTCACGGTAGTACGCGCTTCATCAATGCATTTATCAAGCTCTGGATTCTTATAGTGTACAAAATTATCCGCCTCGTCTTCAATCTGACTGCTATGGAAGATTTGATAGAGATCGCTTTCCACCACACTGGTCCAACCTAACATCATTGCATCAAATGTGCGTTTCTTGGCGCTTTCCAGCATTACCGGCCATTCCGTTGCCTTCGGTACTAACGCAATGCCGGCACGGGCATAGAGATCTTTTAATAATAGCGCCAGTCGTCGGGAGTCATCGTTGCTGTTTAGAAAGGTTAGTTCAAACTCAAATTTTTTACCCGCACTGTCTTCTATGACGCCATCGCCATCTCGATCTTCATAACCGGCCTCTTTTAACAGTTTTTTGGCTTTCTCTACATCATAGGGACGAGGCTTTAATGACTTGTCATGTTGTTTGCTTTTAGGGTTAAACGGGCTAACCGCAATCTCGGCATAACCCAGGTAAATCTCTTTGTTAATTTTATTTCGATCTGTTAAATAGGTCATGGCCTCGCGTACACGACGGTCTTTAAAACGAGTATCCTTGCCTTCACGATTTTGATTCCAGCCAATGTAAGAATAACCGTTGATGGGCGGCATGTATTCAAAGTTCTGAGTGCGGGCCATCAACGCCTTATCGTTTAACAATTTTTTATATTCAAGTGGTCTTGCCGTATAAACATCTATCTCACCATTGCGGAATGTGGTTAAGCGCGCACTATCGTGTTCAATGATCTTCCATAAAACTCGATCGTATGTCGCTGTAACCGGACCCCAGTACCGTTCATTTCGAACCAGCTCAACAAGCCCTTTATCCGGTTTCCAGGAAGAAGGATCTCTGAGTTTATACGGTCCTGAACCCAGTAAAATTCCTTTCGACTCATTATATTCCTCGGGTGTTTGCAGAAATTTTTCATAAAAATGTTTGGGCATGATGCTCATCGAACCCGCCATCAGCAGACTATTATAATAGGGCTCTTTGAAAACAAATTCGGCCGTGTAATCATCCAGTGCCGTTACCGATTTAATTTTTTGGTAATAAGCCCGTTCACGCGGTGCTGCGATCTTTTCATTCATCGGGAAATCAAAACTAAAAACCATATCATGCGCCGTGAGTTTAACGCCGTCAGAAAAACTCACATCATCGCGCATTTTAAAGGTCAGGGTCAGACCATCTTCAGAGATGGTCCAGGAACGTGCAATATGCCCAACCAGTTCGAGTGTATCTGGGTCATACGTTAACAAGCTCTCCAGGATCATACCTTGCACATCCGATGCATAACGGTCAGTGGCAATAAACGGGGTCAGAGTTTTTATATTCAAGGCAAAGGCCCGAACCAGCCAGTCACCTTCACTGTAGCCTGGTAATTTACTAGCCTGATAAGCTCGCTGAAAGGACGCCGGGATATCTTCATCGCTACGCTGGATACCGGAACTAGAAGAATTGATGACTTGTCCACTGGTAATATTACTCAGCGACTTACGAATCGCGCGTAAATCTGCCGCCTGCTCACGGGATTGTTGCTCAACTTCGGATATTTTCAACCACTGCCGGTCGATCATATACATGGTTAAAATAATGGAAAGAAATAAAACCGTCAGCATTCCAAATAAGACGTAGTCTCGAGTAGTAAAGCGCTTTTGCATAATTTTTATCCGTTGGTACTATTTTTATTAAAATATTAAACGTTCTGCCCAGTAATATAAACACAGCAAAAATATTTTATACCCTGAGGTCTTCGGTAAATCACATCATAACAACTTATAATCATATTTGTTATTTCAATGGGTAAAAGCAGGCCACATTGTGCGTATTGGACAAGGTGACCCATTCGGGCTGTGCCTGCATACATTTCGACTGCCTGTTGTGGCATCGGCCTGCATAAGCACAGGCTAATTCGGGTATTTTGAGCTCTTTATGTGATTGCCGTGGAGCATATTCACGTTGGCGTTCAAATTCTGGATCGGGTCGAGGCTCGGCCTCAATTAACGCCTTAGTGTAAGGATGGCCAGGATGACTAAACACCCTCGCCGTATCACCCTGCTCGACGACCCGGCCCTGGCACAACACGATGATGTCATCACTAATATACCGCACGAGGCTCAAATCATGCGCAATAAAAATCAAGGTCAGGCCATACTGGCTTTGCAGATCTTTGAGAAGGTTAATCACCTGTGCCCTCACCGAGACATCTAATGCGCTGACCGGTTCATCACAGATCAGGATCTTCGGATTCGTGATCATGGCACGGGCAATGCCAATCCGCTGACATTGTCCACCTGAAAATTCGTGCGCATAACGCTGTCGCTGCGAATAATCCAGACCAACTTGCTGCATAATTTGCTTTAACTTTTGCTGACTGAGTTGAACATCTATTTTCGCTTGCTGATAATCAAGCGGTTCTAGAATCAGTTGCTCGACGGTCAAACGTGGATTCAATGCCGCGAGTGGATCCTGAAATACAAACTGGATATCACGGGTAGGAATAATGTTATCAGCGATTTTTATATTTCCGGCACTGGATTTAATTAACCCCACCAGGGTTCTGGCCAACGTTGTTTTTCCAGAACCCGATTCCCCGACAATACCCAGCGTACAGCCCTGACGGACTTCCAGACTAACATCTGACAAGGCATTGAAGAATTGTTTTTTTAGAGAAAATATCTTTGTCGACGGAATCGAAAACGAAACCGACATCCGGTCGACTTGAATTAAAATTCTATCTTTAGCGGTTAGCGTATTATGCATAAAGATGACAGGCTTGCGATTTTGATCCATTGCCTCGTAAAACAGGTTTATTCTGCTCGCAAGGATCGATTCGTTGATTACAGCGAGCATAAAATGGACAACCCGTTTGGCGCTTATTATTCACGGGCGCCTGTCCGGTGATGCTAACAAGTTTATCGCTCATGCCCGACTGGCTTTTTGCAGAGGCTAATAATCCCTGAGTATAGGGATGTCCAGGCTGATAAAATAAATTATCTACACTGGCCTTTTCAACTACGTTGCCAGCATACATCACCATCACTCGATCACACTGACCGGCGACAATACTTAAATCATGAGTAATAAATAACACGCTAAGTCCATACTCCGCAGTGAGTTGCTTTAATAATTGCAGGATTTCAGCCTGCACGGTAACATCCAGAGCTGTAGTGGGTTCATCGGCAATTAAAATTTTAGGATTCCTGAGCAAGGCCATGGCCAGCATCACCCGTTGACGCATGCCGCCCGAGAGTTGATAGGGGTAACTATAAATTCGCCGTGCGGCATCGGGAATCTGCACTTTTTCGAGCATCGCAATCGCCTGTTGCATCGCATCTGATTTACTCAAGCTGCCACTAATTAACATCGCTTCTGTTAATTGCGTTGAGATCTTTAAGTACGGGTTTAAGCACGACATTGGATCCTGGAATATCATGGCGATATCGTTGCTTCGAATAGTATTAATCTGCGCTGTTGATGCAGCTAAAATATTTTGACCAGCATAAATGACCTGCCCGCTTAGCACGGCATTTTCAGGTAATAGATTAATCAGGCTATGCATTAGCTGTGTTTTCCCGCTACCGGACTCGCCAACAATACCGAGGACTTCGCCTTTATTTAAGACTAAATCAACCTCGTTAACAGCATACACAATGCCCTTTGTAGTATTAAAACAAACTGAGATATTTTTGGCCTCGAGAATCGGTTGCATCAGTTTAATTTACCTGCTTCGGATCAATCGCATCACGCAGACCATCACCGATAAAATTAAAACAAAATAGCAACACCGATAAAAACAGTGCCGGGAAGATCAGCATCCAGCTTGAGCTTTCCATTTCTTCAGCGCCATCACTAACTAATGCACCCAGACTGGTCATCGGCTCCTGAATACCCAAGCCCAGAAAACTTAGAAAGGATTCTATTAATATAACTTGCGGAATGGTTAACGTAATGTAGACGATCACAATACCAAACAGATTCGGTATAATGTGGCGCCTGATTATCTGCCAGTGGCTGGCACCGTAAATTCTTGCTGCTTCGACGTAGCCCTGTTGTTTTAAACTTAACGTTTGGCCGCGCACAATTCTGGCGATATCAAGCCAGTTGATCGCACCGATAGCGATAAAGATCAAATAAATATTTCGTCCGAAAAACACCATGAGCAAGATGACGAAAAACATAAACGGCATGGAATATAAAATATCGACGATACGCATCATTACCGCATCGACACGGCCACCATAATATCCTGCTATAGCACCGTAATGAATACCGATTATCAGGCTCACAATAGTAGCAACCAAACCTATTAATAACGAAATACGGCTGCCTTCCATCGTGCGCACAAATAAATCTCGGCCCAGGCTATCGGTGCCAAACAGGTGACCGTTCGTAAAAGAAGGTGCCACAGCAATGGCATCATAGTCAATATCTTCGATCGTATAACTTGATAACATCGGTCCAATTAACGCTGCAACGATAACGGTAACAATCAGGCCGATACTCACCAGCGCCGCACGGTTTTGTTTTAGTCGCAACCATACCCGTCTCCGAGTAGATTCCGGTAAATTTTCCGGCAGGATCAATACGTCGACATCAACGGACATCAGTGCGCCCTTGCAGACGAATCTGCGGATCAAGCCAGCCATACAATAAATCAACCAGCAGATTCAAAGCGATAATCAATATCCCATAAAAAACCACCACTCCCATCACCAGGGTGTAATCTCGATTTAAGGCGCCCTGAATAAAATATCGGCCTAAGCCAGGAATACCATAGATTTGTTCGACCACTACAGAACCAGTGATCAAACCGGCGATAGCCGGACCCAAATAAGAGATCACTGGTAACAGCATTGGTTTAAGTGCGTGTCTGGTTAAAATATAAAAACTGGGTAAGCCTTTTGAATATGCGGTACGAATATAAGGCATACGCAATACCTCGATCATACTACTTCGGCTGATACGGGCAATGTAGGCAATCAGGGGTAATGCCAGAGTAATAATCGGCAGGATTTGATTTTGCATCGCGCCATTGTTCCAGCCCCCCGCCGGTAACAGACTAAAGCCGATTGCAAAAATTAAAATTAATAGTGGCGCGACGACGAAATTGGGAATCGATATCCCGGTCATGGAAAGTGTCATCACCAGATGATCAAGCCGGGAATTCTGTTTATAGGCCGCAAACATCCCCGCCGCGACGCCAATTAACAACGCCAACACCATCGCCGACAAGCCAATTTGTAAAGATACTGGAAAGCCCTGGGCGATTAACTCGGTAACGGTATAATTTTTATATTGAAAAGACGGCCCAAAATCACCGTGTAATATGTCTACAAAATAATATCCAAACTGAACATAAATGGGTTTATCCAGATGATATTGCGCATTTAAATTTGCCTGGATCTCAGGGGCCAGCGTGCGATCAAAATCAAACGGACCACCGGGTGCTAAACGAATCAAGAAGAAACTGATTAAAATAATTAAAAAAATGGTAGGGATGGCACCCAATAGACGTCGAAAAAAATACGTTACCATCTGACTGCTAATGCGCCATGATATACAGGTGTTTGCTGTGATGATGATCCATCACATTATCTTCATAACCACCAACATAGGGCTTAACCAGGTGTTTACTCATGTAATAATAAATCGGAATCACAGGATAATCTTCTAATAGAATTCTTTCAGCCTGTTGCAACAGTTGTTTGCGTTTTTCCGGATCGGCTTCCAGTGCTGATTTTGCCAGCAAATTATCGTAGCTTTTATTATTATAACCACTGTCATTTACACCATGCTGCGAATGCATCAGTTCGGCAAAACTAAAGGCGTCGTTATAATCCGCTATCCAGCCAGCACGAAAGATCTCGGTAACTTTTTTTGCTTTGCGGTTAGCAAGAAACACTTTCCATTCTTCATTATACAATTTAGTTTTAACACCCAGATTTTTTTTCCACATCGAGGCAACCACAATGGCCACTTTTTTATGATTCTCGCTGGTATTGTAGCGAATCTCAACTGTTAGCGGCGTGTCTTTACCATAACCCGCCTGTTTAAATAAAGCCCTGGCCTTTTCTATCCGTTTTTGCATTGTCCACGCCTTCCACTCGTACTCCTGTTTTTCATAATTCGCTACGTTGGGCGGTACCCAACTATAGGCAGGCGTCTCCCCCGTTTTTAGAATTTTCTCGGTTAAAATTTCTCTATCAATGACCATCGACAAGGCCTGGCGTAATTTTTTATTGTCTTTAAACGGCGCGCGAACCAGATTATAACCAAAATAATAAATTCCCAGATACGGGCTAATCCGTAAATCCTCTGCCAGGTTTTTTCGTAACCAGGGAATTTGCGACAAGGGCAAGGACTCGGCAATGTGCAGCTCACCGGCACGATAGCGTTTTAGTTCACTGGCCTGATTATCAATGGGATAAAAATACACCTGCTCTAATCGGGTGTTGGCGTTATCCCAGTAAAGTGGATTGCGGCTTAATAAAATATGCGACTGCACCGCCCATTCGGTTAACACAAACGGACCGTTGCCAATTAAATTTCCAGCTCGAGCAAATTTGTCACCATAGCGTTCGACACTCTTCCTATGTACCGGATAAGTAGATGAATGCGTTAACAAGCCAGGGAAGTAGGGTGTTGGCCCTTTTAACACGACTTCAAGCCGATGATCTTTGATGGCTCTTACGCCTAATGCCGTTACTGGCTTTTTGCCCTGAATGATCGCCTCGACATTTAAAATCGGCGCGAGTGTTTGCGCATAGTACGAACCAGTTTCTGGATTCACAATGCGGCGCCAACTGTAGACAAAATCCATGGCCGTAACCGGATCGCCATTGGACCACTTAGCTTCTGCACGTAACTCAAAAACATACCGCAAACCGTCCGGGCTAACCGTCCAGCTTTTAGCCACACCGGGAAGCAGTTCGCCGGAGGCCGATTCAGTGATTAGCCCTTCGTATAAATCACGTTGAATATTGGACGATGGCACCCCTTCTGATTTGTGTGGATCCAGGCTTTGTGGCTCGGAACCATTACCACGGTGTAAGATTTGTTTGTCGGCTAATCGTTGCGCTGGGTCTTCAGCCGCAAAACCAGAATAGGGGCCAGCCCAACTGGTGATCGGCAGACTGAAGAAAAGCAGGAAAACGAGGCCAAAACTAAGGTTATACAGTCGAAACATGGCTACATTGTTGCCTGTTTACCACAACGCATCAAGTCAGCTTATGAAAGCTGGATTATCAAAGTACAACTCATATTTCGACTCTCCTTGCAACGAACGACACAAAAGAAATTGAATTTAAAAGGTTTTTATCTTAGCTAAATATTTGTTATCGTTAGCACAATTTCTAAAGTCGAACACACAATAAACTACACAGAAGGTCACATTATGGGTTTTATGCAGAACAAACGCGTACTGATTGTCGGGCTCGCAAGCAATCGTTCTATCGCCTGGGGTATCGCACAGGCCATGCGCCGTGAAGGTGCCGATCTGGCCTTTACCTATCAGAATGAACGGCTGCGGGAACGTGTTGAAAAAATGGCCGCCGAGCTGGATTCCGAGATCGTTGTGCCCTGTGACGTCAGCAGTGATGAAGAAATCGACAAAGTATTTGACCGTTTAGATGATTATTGGGACGGCCTCGACGTGATTGTTCATTCCGTCGCCTTTGCACCTAAAAATGAACTGGAAGGTGATTTTTTAGACAATGTTAGCCGCGAAGGCTTTCGCACCGCACATGAAATCAGCTCCTACAGTTTTGCTGCACTGGCCAAGGCCGGTCGCAATATGATGGAAGGTCGTGATGGATCCCTGCTCACCCTCAGCTACCTCGGCGCGGTACGTGCTATGCCTAACTACAACGTGATGGGGCTCGCAAAGGCGTCGCTGGAAGCCAATGTACGCTACATGTCACAAAGCCTGGGGCCTGACGGTATTCGCGTGAATGCCATCTCCGCCGGTCCCATCAAGACACTGGCTGCCGCCGGTATCAATAATTTCCGCAAGATGCTCGATGAAGTCGAGCACACCGCACCAATGCGTCGCAATGTGACCATTGAACAAGTGGGCAATGTTGCTGCCTTTTTGTGCTCCGATCTGGCGTTGGGGATTACTGGAGACGTGATGTACGTGGACTCGGGTTATAACATTATAGGTATGCGACCGCTGGGTGATTAAATATAAAAAAACCGGGGTCAGAGACGTATTAATTTTTCAGGATTTTTTCCTAAAATTAATACGTCTCTGACCCCGGTTTTTTTAAGCTTTTGCGGGCTCTTCACCAGTAAGTATCCCTTCCTCGCCTTCACTCTTACCTATAATCACCGCACCACATGAATCACTAAATACATTCACCGAAGTGCGACACATATCCAGCACTCGATCGACCACTAAGACCATCGCTAAACCCGCACTCGCTGAGGCATCATCCAGACCCACCGCTTTTAAGATAATCATGATCGCGATTAACGATGCCGCGGGGATACCGGCCACACCGATAGATGTCATCAGAGCAGTAAATACGATTAAAAATTGTTGAGTAAAGGTTAAGTCATAACCGAAGGCCTGAAAGATAAAGATCGCCACAACGCATTCGTACAAGGCAGTGCCGTCCATATTGATCGTGGCACCCAATGGTAAAACAAACGAACTGGTGCGTTTGGATACCCCGGCATTTTTTTCAACGCATTCCAACGTAATGGGTAAAGTCGCAGAAGAGGATGCGGTAGAGAACGAAGTTAACATTGCCGGCGCCATCGCTTTATAGTGTCGCAAAGGATTTACGCGGGCTAAAAATTTCAACATGAGCGGCATGGTTAAAAACATATGAATACCCAGTGCCAGTATCACGGTAAAGGAAAAGCTGGCCAGGGCAGTCCCCATCCTCTCCATGTCTTCTGCGCTATCCAGATCAATAACCACCGATGCGATCAAACCAAATATTCCAATAGGGGCAAACATGATAATAAAATCCGTGATCTTTAACATCACTTCGTAGGCGCCTTGCCAGAAATTATACTGGGCCTCGGCGTATGCCTCTGGAATCTTTGTAATAAAAAATCCGAACAAAATACAAAAGAAGATCAGGCCAAGCATTTGCCCTTCTGCGGCTGCCGTAACGATATTCGGAGGCACCATGCGTAAGAATATATCGGCAATACTGCCACCTTCTTTTCCTTCGACTTTGGACTGAGCCTTTTCTATTTGTTCATCACTGACTTTAATGATGTCGCGAATCGGCTCACCGTCAACGATACCCGGTTCTATCAGGTTCACCACTGCCAGGCCCACCAGGATCGCAAACAGGCTGGTGGTCATGTAATACAATATGGTCTTACCCCCCATGCGCCCCAGCCCCGAGCTACCACCAATACCAGCGATACCAGTAATAATGGATGCCGCAATTAAAGGCACAATGACCATCTTCAGGGCATTCATAAACATGGTACCGATAAAATCGAATACCGAAAGCAAATGAATGCCAATAATCGTGGTGTCTGGATTTGATAAGTAGCCGACGAAGACCGCCAGTACAATTGCAATTAGAATTTGCCAATGAAGTTGAAGTTTAGGCATAAAACAAGTCCCTCTGAGATAACTGATTATCGATAGGATCTTGCGCTATCGTTTAATAATTATTGTGGATACCCTCTAAGTATTTCATTGTGGGGCAGGATCTCTTCCCGACGCCGCGGGTAAAGTTCAATGGTCAATGAATGGGGTCAGACACCATTGAAATCAAAAAGTTTACTGAACTTCATCCTGAGTCTTATTAATATCAATTTCGCTTTTAGAGCGCATAAACTCTATTACTGACTCACTATCAGCCGCACCAATGGTTTGCGCTAACTGCTTATGCACCGCTTCAATCACAGAATCGTCTTCCTGCATAGGATTATCACGTACAGCCTGTAATACTATCAAAAGCGCATCACCATTATTCGCCGTCATCGAATGATATTCCGGTTTGCCTGTAGCTGGTTTTTTTAACGAAAAAGCAGCTCGACGAGCTTCCTCTCGCACATTTGTTTTAACAGGTTTTTTCTTCGTAGCATCAACTTGATCATACTTGGCCTGGCGACCAATAAAACCATACTTCTGCCAGATAATCTTTTTACCATCCGCCAGTGAACTCGCAGCTGTACCGGTATTTAGTTTATCCATTGTTTGCCTGGCCAGGTCAGAGATCAGCTGGGTCGCTTTTTCCTGTTTAAGTTTATTTTCAACTAAACGTTTAACCTGTTCAAATGTTTTAGGTTTCGCCGGCTGATGTTCTTTTAATCGAAAAACGACCACATGATCATCACTAAGCTTAACCATATGGCTGTTCAATGACTCCTGAATAACTTCTTCACTGAACGCTTCGCTAATTACTTCCTGATTTCTAAATATTTGTGCACCGCCACGACGAGAGAATAACGGGCTGGTTTTGATCTTCAATCCGATTTCTTCGGCTGCTGGCTCAAGTGAATCCTGATGTTGATATGTCAGGTTTTCAAGTTTCGATTGGCCTTCATAGAAAATACGTTCGGCTTTTTGACCTTTTAATTCACGCTCTAATACCGCCTGAACTTCCTCAAAGGGTTTTACTTTACCTGGGTAAATCTTATCAAGTTTTATGAGGTGATATCCAAACTCAGAACGAACTGGCTGGCTAACATCACCTTCGGCCTTTAATGCAAACAAGGCATTGTTAAACGCCTGGTTACCGCCCTGTTCCTGGTTAATCCGACCAAACTTACCGCCATTTTTTGCACTAAATTTATCGTCCGAGTTTTCTTTAGCCAATTCAGCAAAAGATGAACCGGCCTTCAGCTTCGCCTGAATTACGGCTAATTTTGCTAAAGCGGCTTGATCATTCGTATTATCATCTAACTTGATTAAGATATGACTGGCTTCGCGTTCACCACTAATGGTGTAACGACCTTTATTTTTTTCATAAAAATCTTTTACTTCATCTATATCGATGACTTGCTCATCAGCTAACTGCTTTAAACTCAATTCAAGGTAATCAACACTTACCTGTTCTTCTGTCATGAATTCAGCGGTATGAGATTCAAAGTAGGCTTTTACGTCATCCTCTTTAACCTCAATCGTTTTGACAACTTCTGCCTTATTAATTATTAACAAGCCAACATCACGTTGTTGTCGATTTAGCTTTTGATAATCCGCCAGATCAGAGTTTAAGATTAAAGCGGAATTTGCAATACCATCTAATAATTGTTTTTTGGCCAGACGTTGGGATTCTTCCAGGGCATAACCTTTTGCACTATAACCGTATTGTTCAACAAAACTGGCAAATTTTTGATTGGAAAATTTCCCGTTCTCATCCTGGAATGCTTCCACCTTGGCCAGTTCTTTTTGAACTTGATCAGGACCAACCCTGAAGCCTGCATCGAAAGAAAGCTGGTTGAGTAATTCGTTGTTGACCAGTGCGCTGACGACTGATGAGCGCAGCATACTTTCATTAAAGAAGCGCGAAAAATTTTCACCTAACTGCTGTTGTAACTGGGACTGACGATTATTATAGGCCATACGGAACTGGCGATCTGATATTTCGTTGTCGTTGACCATGGCGACATAGGTCTTAACATTGCCACCAAGGTAAGAGCTGAGAATAAACGAAGACAAACCCAGGATAATAAAACCTACAATCACCCAGATTACGATTCCTTGTGCATTTTCGCGAATTAGTTGCAGCATGAGATAAATCTACTATATAAATTAATTATTATGTTATTTGATATAAAACATTCTGTACAAAGTAAAAAGGCGCGGTTTTCACCGCACCCTCTCGAAAATAATGGCGGACCGGACGGGACTCGAACCCGCGACCTCCGGCGTGACAGGCCGGCATTCTAACCAGCTGAACTACCGGTCCATCCAGTGACTCTAAACATCTTCTAAATAACTATTTATTACTGCGTCACCAATCTCGACCAGGCCGAATAAATAGATAACTTCCGGACAACACACCACCATCTTTCTTTTCAATAAAGCTAATAGCAGAAAATGGTGGGCGCTGCAGGGATCGAACCTGCGACCCTCGCCTTGTAAGGGCGATGCTCTCCCAGCTGAGCTAAGCGCCCCGCGTGTCCCGAAGGCGCGCTAGTTTACGGCATCCTTCAACGCTTTGCCAGCCTTAAAGGCAGGATTATTTGAAGCAGGAATATTAATCGGTTCACCTGTACGCGGATTACGACCCTGACGTGCGGCTCGTGGTCTTACTGAAAAAGTACCAAACCCAACCAGGGTAACCTGGTCTCCATTCTTTAACGTATTTGTCACAGCTTCGACAAATGTATCAACTGCGCGAGTCGCAGCCGCCTTTGAAATATCTGCACCTTCTGCTACGGCATCAATTAATTCGGCTTTATTCACGAAATGCTCCCCTTCTTTTTGTTTATGTTTAGAGATGGCCGTTTACATCCTACGGCCCTGTTATATTAGTCGCTTAAACTTATACCAAGCGGCTATTTTCGGTCAAGTGTGTTGGTTGGTATTTAAGAGAAATTATAGTAATAAATCGTTTGACTAATGAGTCCGGATCGAGTTCTGACTCGAATCTTTTTCCTGATTTTCCTTATCAACCGCAGCCTTAGCCTTCTCTTCTTCAGACAATGCTTTAGGTGTACCCGTCAATGCCAGATCAAGAACTTCATCGATCCATTTTACCGGAATGATCTCCAGATCTTCTTTTACGTTATCCGGCATGTCGGTTAAATCACGACGATTCTCATCTGGAATCAATACTGTTTTAATGCCACCACGGCGTGCCGCCAGTAATTTCTCTTTTAGTCCACCGATGGGAAGTACTTCGCCACGCAGAGTGATCTCACCCGTCATAGCCAAATCAGCTCGTACCGGAATGTCCGTTAAGACGGAAACTAATGCCGTACACATACCAATACCCGCACTAGGACCATCTTTAGGAATCGCGCCTTCTGGCACATGCACATGAATATCATTTTTATCAAATACATCCGGTAAAATACCCAGCACTGATGAACGACTACGCACTACGGTCATCGCAGCTTGAATGGATTCTTTCATAACATCACCTAACTGCCCCGTGACATTGTGTTTGCCTTTACCGGGCATGATGGCCGTTTCAATTGTTAATAGTTCACCGCCAACTTCTGTCCATGCAAGTCCGGTGACCTGACCCACCTGATCGTTCTCTTCGGCCAGACCGAAACGAAAACGTTGTACACCAAGATATTTCTCGATATCTTCCGAGCTAACCACCATGGTCTCATCCGTTGGGTGCAGCAATATCTCTTTTACCACCTTACGACAAATCTTGGCAATCTCTCTCTCCAGGTTACGTACACCTGCTTCGCGCGTGTAATAACGCACAATATCGCGTATCACTTCTTCCTTGATATCAATCTCGTCGTCTTTGAGACCGTTGTTCTTTTTCTGTTTGGCAACCAGATAGCGTTGCGCAATATTTACTTTTTCATCTTCGGTATAACCCGACAGGCGGATCACTTCCATCCTGTCCAGTAACGGCCCGGGAATATTCATCGTATTGGAGGTCGCCACAAACATGACTTCCGACAGGTCATAATCCACTTCCATGTAATGATCATTGAAGGTGTGATTTTGTTCCGGGTCCAGAACTTCGAGTAAGGCCGAGGCCGGATCGCCCCGAAAGTCCATTGCCATCTTGTCGATCTCATCGAGTAAAAACAGCGGATTGCGTGTCCCTACCTTGGTTAAATTCTGAATAATCTTACCCGGCATAGAACCGATGTAGGTACGACGGTGGCCGCGAATTTCAGCCTCATCACGTACGCCACCCAGAGCCATGCGCATAAATTTACGGTTGGTGGCCCGTGCAATGGACTGGCCCAGAGAGGTCTTACCCACACCCGGTGGGCCAACTAAACAAAGGATAGGCCCCTTCATTTTTTTCATGCGTGTTTGCACGGCCAGATATTCTAAAATACGTTCTTTAACTTTTTCCAGACCATAGTGATCGGCCTCTAACACGGCCTCAGCCTCGGCAATGTCATGACGAACCTTGGTGCGTTTCTTCCAGGGGACGCCAACGATCCAGTCCAGGTAGTTGCGTACCACGGTGGCTTCCGCCGACATCGGTGACATCATTTTCAGTTTCGATAATTCACTATTGGCCTTGGTTTTTGCCTCTTTGGACATACCGGCCTTTTCAATCTTGGTTTCCAGTTCCTCAATCTCATTGGGGACGTCTTCCATCTCGCCGAGTTCTTTTTGAATGGCCTTCATTTGTTCATTCAAATAATACTCGCGCTGACTTTTTTCCATCTGTCGTTTAACGCGACCACGAATGCGTTTCTCGACCTGTAACAGATCGATTTCAGATTCCATCATTGCCATCATATGTTCGAAACGTTCACGCAATTCTTCGATCTCGAGAATCTTCTGTTTCTCATCGATCTTTAACGACATGTGTGCCGCGATGGTATCCACCAGACGGCTGGGATCATCAATACTGGACAGTGAGGTCAGAATTTCGGGCGGGACTTTTTTGTTTAATTTTACGTACTGATCAAATTGTGTTACCAGCGAGCGAACTAATACTTCCGCTTCGCGTTCATCTTCTTCTGTTTCTTCAATTGCAACTAACTGGGCATTGAAAAATTCCTTATTGGCAACGAAGTGAACAATACGTGCACGCTTGACACCTTCGACTAAAACTTTAACGGTACCATCAGGAAGCTTGAGCAGTTGCAAGATAGTTGAGACCGTACCAATTTCGTACACGTCTTCAGGACTGGGATCGTCTTCGGCGGCACTCTTTTGCGCAACCAGTAAAATCTGTTTATCGATTTCCATTGCTGATTCCAGCGCCTGGATCGATTTATCACGCCCGACAAAAAGGGGGATGACCATGTGCGGATAAACCACCACATCACGCAGTGGTAAAACGGGCATGGTGATGAGCTGTTCATCGATAACGTCTGACATAGTATGCTCTCTGGTTAATTAGTTTATTACGTCCAATAGGACTTTATGCAGTCGTAATTCCCGAAATTCAATCGTCCGGGTGAGCTTTTTTTCCAGTTCACCTAAAGTCTATATGGGAATCGACGTTTAGATGACTATCGATCGTCGGATGCAGCGATTTGATCCGAGCCCTCATAGATGAGGATGGGTTTACCTTCGGCGTTGATAACAGAATCATCGATGACCACTTTTTCCAGGTTTTCAATCGAGGGTAAGTCGTACATCGTATCAAGCAAGACGTATTCAAGAATGGAGCGCAAGCCACGCGCACCGGTTTTCCGATCCATCGCTTTGAGCGCGACTGCACGCAAGGCCTCATCACGAAATTCCAGGTCGCAACCTTCCATCTCAAACAGTTTTTGATATTGTTTGGTTAATGCATTCTTGGGCTCGGTCAGAATTTGCACCAGCGCATCTTCATCAAGTTCACTTAATGTCGCCACCACAGGTAAACGACCCACAAATTCCGGGATCAGACCGTATTTAATTAAATCTTCCGGTTCAACCGAATGTAAGACGTCACTTAGACTCTTAGCATCATTTTTGCTTTTCACTTCCGCCGAGAAACCAATGCCACCTTTCTCTGAGCGTTCGCGAATAATTTTATCCAGCCCGGCAAACGCACCGCCGCAGACAAATAAAATATTACCGGTGTCCACCTGCAGGAATTCCTGCTGCGGATGTTTACGCCCACCTTGTGGTGGAACCGAGGCCACGGTGCCTTCAATGAGTTTTAACAAGGCCTGTTGCACACCTTCACCCGAGACATCACGAGTGATCGATGGATTATCTGATTTACGAGAAATCTTGTCGATCTCATCGATATAAACAATACCGGTTTGCGCCTTTTCTACATCGTAATCGCATTTTTGTAATAGCTTTTGAATAATATTTTCTACGTCTTCACCCACATAACCGGCCTCGGTCAGGGTGGTGGCATCGGCAATCGTGAACGGTACGTTCAACAAACGCGCAAGCGTTTCAGCCAATAACGTTTTACCGCTACCGGTTGGACCAATCAACAGGATATTGGATTTGGATAACTCAACGTCATCCTTGCGTTGTCCGGTCTCGAGGCGTTTGTAATGATTATAAACGGCCACCGCAAGCACCTTCTTCGCGCTGACCTGACCAATCACATACTCATCAAGAATCGCATCAATTTCATGCGGGGTAGGTAATTTTTTACCGCCGACGGATGAGGCCTGTTCCTGCACCTCTTCGCGAATAATATCGTTACAGAGCTCAACGCATTCATCACAAATGAAGACAGACGGACCTGCAATCAGCTTCCGAACCTCGTGCTGACTCTTGCCGCAAAAGGAACAGTACAGCAGTTTGCCGTTTTCGCCGGAACTGTTCTTATCGTCGCTCATGTATCACTACCTCATCTTCATCGTCAGGTGATGTATTTACAATGCATCTAAATCACCGATATTTCAAGCCCTTATCTTACAGGGATATTTTCGGGCCAGGCCAGCTCCAACTGTTTAAACTTAGCTCAATTTTGACCTGAATCCTGTGTCCCGGTTCAAATTAAACCACTTTTATAAGAAGGGCTCGATATTCCCAAATTTTATGTTTCGGACTCTTCAGCCCGGCTGTGAAGCACCTTGTCTATCAGACCATACTCAACAGACTCATCGGCACTCATAAAGAAATCCCGATCCGTATCTTTTGATATCTGCTCCATTGGCTTGCTCGTATGCTTTGCCAGTACCGCATTTAACCGTTCTCGCGTGCTTAATATCTCTTTGGCATGTATCTCAATATCCGATGCCTGCCCCTGAAACCCGCCCAGAGGCTGGTGAATCATGGTTCTGGCATGGGGCAAGGCAAATCGCTTACCTGCCGCTCCAGCGGTCAACAGTACCGCCCCCATGCTCGCCGCTAATCCTACACACATGGTGCTGACATCCGGCTTAATAAACTGCATCGTGTCATAAATAGACATACCCGCGGTGACCGAACCACCGGGGGAATTAATATAAATATGTATATCCTTGTCCGGGTTTTCCGATTCCAGAAATAGCATTTGCGCCACAATCAAATTGGCCATGTAGTCTTCAACCTGGCCCACAATAAAAATAACCCGCTCTTTCAGTAATCGCGAGTAGATATCCTGGATACGCTCACCCCGGGAGGTGGTCTCGATAACGCTGGGTACCACTTGATTTTGGATTTGGTTATTCCATTCCATGTTATGAATTCTATCGGTCACGTGCTAGCTTCCTTTAAAAGGTTATTATTGGGTAATTCAAGCCTATTTTTGGCCGTTTGGATACATAATTTCGTTAAAAGTCATAGATTTATCGCTGATTTTAGCCTTCTCAAGCACCCAGTCAACGACCTGCTCTTCGATCACCATTGATCCAATTTCGGATAAACGGCGTTTGTCGCCATAATAATATTCAACCACCTGTTCAGAGTGCTCATACGGCTCAGCAATCGAATCAACTTTTTTCTTTATTTCAGCTTCATCGGCCGTAATTCCCTCTTGCTTAACGATCTCAGCCATAATTAGTCCCAGCGAAACCCGGCGCTTGGCCTCACCCTCAAACATCTCGGGCGCCAGCTTCATTTGTGCAGGATCCATGCCTTGCTGTTGCATATTACCCAACATTTGCTGCACCAGAGCCTGTGATTCATTCTCAATCAGGGCTTTGGGAATATCCAGTTCATGCGCATCAAGCAGTTTGTCCATCACCGCCTGTTTTACCTTACCGGTAAGTGAATTATCGAGTTCACGTTGCATATTGGATCGAATTTCATCACGAAAATCATCCATGCCATTGCCTTCCAGGCCCATTTTTTTGAACAGCTCTTCGTTTACTTCTGGCAGTACAGGCTGCTCAAGTTTCTTCAGCGTCACGGCAAACTGAACCGCTTTCCCAGCCAGATCTTCTTTTTGATAGGTATCGGGAAAGCTTAAATCAAGGGTCTTTTCATCGCCCACCTTCATGCCCACAATGCCGTCCTCAAATCCGGGAATAAGCTGGCCTTTGCCTAACTCAATGCTCATGTCATTACCGGTACCACCTTCAAACGCAACACCATCAATAGTACCGACGAAATCAATCGAGGCCTTGTCTTCTGTTTTAGCGGCACGATCGGCCTCTTCCCAGCTGATGTTCTGCTTCTGGATGATCTCGATCATTTTTTCCATGTCCGCCTCTTCAATCACCGCGACCGGTTTTTCGATCTCAAGGCTAGTGATGTCGGCAATGGCCACTTCCGGATAAATCTCGAAGGTCGCCGTATATTCAAGGCCATCGCCGGGATTAGACGGCTTGGGGTCAAAATTCGGATTGCCCGCTGGATTAAGCTTTTCCTGCTGAATCGCTTCATAGAAGGTCGATTGAATTACATCCTGTAATACTTCAATTCGCACCTGGGTGCCATAACGTTGTTTCACCACGTTAATGGGTACTTTTCCGGCACGAAAACCTTTGAGACTCACGGTTTTAGTAAGATTTTGAAGCTTGCTTTGTACCGCCTCATCAATCTTGTTTTCTTCCACTGAAACCGTGACTTTACGTTCAATGGCACTGGGCGACTCGACTGAAACCTGCATTTAAAACCTCACCTAAGATATTGTTTAATATGTAATTATATTGAATAATGGTGCGGATGGAGAGACTCGAACTCTCACGCCTCGCGGCACCAGAACCTAAATCTGGCGTGTATACCAATTTCACCACATCCGCAAAAGACGGCGATTATACCGATAGTTAGTCATTGAATCTAATCAATAAATAACATTAATTATCAGTATGTTGAGCGCTGTAGAAAAAATGGGGTGGCTGAAGGGGCTTGATCGTTTTGCGTAGTAAAACGGGGGCGCGCTTTTTGCGCTCAACCCGAGAAAAAATAGGGGTCAGAGAGGTATTTTTGCGAATCCATTTTCCAGCGAGACACTAAAGTGAAAAATACGTCTCTGACCCCTATTTTTCGCGAGAGGGTTCAAGTGACGCGCTTGATAAAATCTGAGTTAACGTAGCGCTATGGAGAAAATGGGGTGGCTGAAGGGACTTGATCGTTTTGCGTCGTAAAACGGGGGCGCGCTTTTTGCGCTCAACCCGAGAGGGTTCAAGTGGCAAACTCACTAAAACCCGAGTTAACGTAGCCCCAGGGGAAAATGGGGTGGCTGAAGGGACTTGAACCCTCGACGACCGGAATCACAATCCGGGGCTCTACCAACTGAGCTACAACCACCATAGGTAGAAATATTACTATAAAATTGGCGCGCCCGGCAGGATTCGAACCTGCTACCCTCGGCTTAGCTTACCACTACAGTTTTCACTGCCGAAAAAGGCCATCGTAAACCTTTTCTCGTTTGGGGTCTGGACCATCTCTTCACCATCTCAGGTGCTGCACGTATGGCCTCTACGGATCCCTTCAAGCCTGCTACCGCCAATTTGGCCCTTTGCAATGCCCTGATTGTGAATTATGCCTGACAATCATCGGTTTCCTCGGGATTACCATCAGCCCCATTTTAACAATGAGCTGTTAAGGCTTCCCCGATATAGTGCAGTCCACTCAGCAGGTTGTGTTTCCCTGCTAAGGCTCCTGATGTTCGCACGATGTGCGAGCTTAAAGGCCGATGCTCTATCCAAATGAGCTACGGGCGCACACTTTGTAAATTATCATTTCAAGCTTAAAGAAATAATAATAAAATTTGGTCGGGGTAGAGAGATTATTCGGGCTGCGGTCGCTACCGGCATCCTGCCTCTCGCGACACTAGTACTTCCTGTACATGCCCTCCCTGCGGTCGCTCCCGGCGTCCTGCCTCCCGCGACATTCGTACATCCTGTACATCGGCCATCCTCGCTTCGCTCGGATGTTCCACTAATCGCCGATTAGCGGTCGAACTACCGATTTATTTCGTCGGGAGTTCAAATCTCTCACCACCTGCTCACTATAAACAACCTCTTCGGGTCATCCAATACTGAGTTTTGTTCAATTTGGTCGGGGTAGAGAGATTCGAACTCCCGACATCCTGCTCCCAAAGCAGGCGCGCTACCAGACTGCGCTATACCCCGTTTCTAAGGCCGGCGATAATACTCTGGCACATCTATAAGGTCAAATACCATCGTAATTTTACTTGGCAAACAAGACGTTACCTGCGAGCATACTGGCCTATTAAGGGATTCTGGTATTTATGAGCGCAAAACTAATCGACGGTAAGGCCATCGCGGCTGAACTCCGCCAGGAATTAAAACAACAAGTAACACAGCGCCTTTCTGAAAATCTGAGCGCTCCCGGACTTGCCGTCATAATGATTGGCGAAGATCCTGCCTCGGCCGTTTATGTTCGAAACAAGCGTAAAGCCTGCGAAGAAGTCGGCATTGTCTCTTTTGCCTATGATCTTGAAAACAATATTTCCGAACATGAACTGATCAAACTGATCGATGATCTAAACGCGAAGCCTGAAGTTCATGGCATTCTGGTGCAGTTACCCTTACCTGAGCATATTGATCAAAACAAAGTACTGGAACGCATCAAACCGGAAAAAGACGTTGATGGTTTTCACCCATACAACATTGGTCGTCTGGCTCTGCGCATGCCGGTATTACGTTCCTGCACACCTCGCGGCATCATGACCATGCTGGAAAGGTCAGTTGGTGATGTAAAGGGAATGGATGCGGTGATTGTCGGTGCATCAAATCATGTTGGCCGTCCAATGACACTGGAATTATTGCTCGCCGGAGCCACCACCACGACCTGCCACCGCTTTACACGTGATCTGGCCGAACAGGTCAAACGCGCCGATCTGGTGATTGTCGCTGTTGGCAAACCTGGAATCGTAAAAGGCGAGTGGATCAAACCTGGCGCGATTGTGATTGATGTCGGCATTAACCGACAGCAGGATGGCTCTTTGATTGGAGATGTGGAATTCGAAGCAGCCCGTCAAAATGCCGCGTGGATTACCCCCGTTCCTGGTGGAGTGGGCCCAATGACCGTTGCCACCTTGTTACAGAATACCGTCGAAGCGGCCAGATAAAAATTACTGAGGGGTCAAATATTTCCCTGCCTCTTCCGGCATCCCCTTAAAACACGCTTTGTAATCAGCCTGCTCCATGATATTCGTATAACCGCCTAACGCTTCGGCAATCTCATCTTCGTCCAGAATAAAATTCACTTCTTCGCCTTTTAACTTACCTGTGCAACGCTCCACTATTCGATCACCCGTCGCTTCAAACGTTCGAAAAGCATGTAAGTCACCATTATGAATATGAATACTCACCAATGTTTGCGTGGGTGCGTTACGGTAATTTGGTAAATAGGCCGCTGAATAGTCTCGTAAAATTCGACCATCATCATCTCGCACATACACTTCAATAGTATGCAAAAGATCGGGATTATCGAGCTCCCATTGTACTATTGAAATTAGCTTGCCATGGGTTTTGGCGTAGTGCCTCTCTTCTTTATAGAATTTTGGGTTTCCAGAATAACCACCCAGCTCGGTTTTTTTATGCACCGGATTTTTTTTGATTAATGTTTCATGTAAAACCAGCACATCATCTGCAAACTTGTTCCATTTTCGCGCGTGTTCATTATCACCTTTTACTTTCGCGGCAAAAACCGGTGAAGAAAAAAATAACATGGCCATAAATGTGCTTAGATACCATGCGTAACTATTTTTCGTCGTCATTATCAGTCATTCTCAATGGTTAAGTTAACTAGTCAGATTCTAGAAACGTTACAAAGTTCAGTGTTATAGACGACGCCAGCTCGTAGCCCCGGCCCCATCTTCCAGCACAACACCAGCATTCTGCAACTCGTCTCGAATCTTGTCAGATAAAGCAAAATCTTTATCAACACGTGCCTGATTGCGCTGCGCTATCTTCTGTTCAATCTCATCAGCGGATAGCTCGCCTTTTTGTCCGGCCTGTAAAAATTCCTCAGCGTCACGCTGTAATAACCCTAACAGTTTGCCAAGTGATTTCAACTCAAATGCATAATTCGCTGCAATCTCCGGCTGGGAAGACTTTAGCTTATTTATCTCGTGAGCCAGCTCAAATAAAATAGCCTGGGCCTCAGAGGTCGCAAAATCGTTGTCCATAGCGGCAAAAAATCGGCTTGAATATTCTGATTGTGTAAACCCGGATTTATGATTTTTTATACCTCTCAACGCCGTATAAAGTGTCGTCAGTGCATTTTTCGAATTATCCAGATGTACATTAGAATAGTTTAATGGGCCGCGATAATGACTGCTCAAAATGAAATAACGCAGAACTTCAGGATCGTAGCGTTCCAGCACCTCACGAATGGTAAAAAAATTACCCAGTGACTTGGCCATTTTTTCGTTATCTATCTGCACAAAACCATTATGCATCCAGACGTTGGCAAAAGCCTCGCCAGTGGCCCCACAGCTTTGCGCGATCTCGTTTTCGTGGTGTGGAAACTTTAAATCCATGCCGCCACCATGAATATCGAAATGGTTTCCCAGGCAATGGGTCGACATCGCTGAGCATTCAATATGCCAGCCCGGACGCCCTTTACCCCAGGGCGAATCCCAATGGGGTTCATTGGGTTTGGCTGATTTCCATAAGACAAAATCCAGTGGATCTCGTTTGGCCTCATCGACTTCGACCCGTGCACCCGCCCGTAAATCTTCGAGCTGCCTTCCAGAGAGTTGGCCGTAAGCTTCAAATTTGGCCACGGCATAATAGACATCGCCATTTTCGGCCTGGTAGGCATAATCTTTATCCACCAGGGCCAGAATCATGTCGATTATCTGCTGCATATGGGCCGTGGCACGCGGCTCCTGATTTGGTGAAAGTACCCCTAAGGCCTGCGCATCCTCATTCATGGCCTCGATGAATTCTTCGGTTAATTCAGCGATATTCAGGCCCCGTTCATTGGCGCGAGTTATGATCTTGTCATCGATATCGGTAATATTTCGGATATAGGTAACATGGTCGGCCCCGTAAATATGGGTCAGATAGCGATAGACCACATCAAATACAACTAAAACGCGTGCATGGCCGATATGACAATAATCATAAACCGTCATACCACAAACATAGAGGCGAACATTATTGGCATCCAGCGGACTAAAGGGCTGTGATTTTCTGGTTAAGCTGTTATAAATCTCAAGCATGGACAAAGACTACTCAAATTGTGTGACGGGTTAGAATAAACGAAAAATGAACGCTGCACAAAACCTCAACTCAGTTTAATATACGCCGATCGAACTAGGGAAGAATAAGGAAAAATCATGTTAACGACCAAAACTGTAATTCGCCTCATTACCACTGGGTTATTTTTTGCTCTTATTACCACAGCTCAGGCCGGCGAAAACCCCCGGGTGAAAATTCAAACTAACCACGGTGACATCGTAGTGGAGCTGGATCAGGAAAAGGCCCCAAAAACCGTGGCCAACTTTTTACAATACGTTGAAGATAAATTTTACACCAACACCATATTTCATCGGGTCATAGCAAATTTCATGATTCAGGGCGGCGGGTTTACCCCGACGTTTGAACGGAAGAAAACACGTACCCCGGCCACCACCGAGCTAAATTGCGATGGCGAGAAAGTTCGCTCCGCAGTCAGCCTTTGCAATGAAGCGGATAATGGCTTAAGCAATGTACGCGGTTCCATTGCCATGGCAAGGACAGCCGATCCACATTCGGCCTCGGCACAGTTTTTTATCAACGTAGTTGATAATAAAAGTCTTGATCACACCAGCAAGACGCCACGTGGATATGGCTATGCTGTATTTGGCAAAGTTGTAGAAGGCATGAAGGTAGTTGAGACCATTCGCAATATCCCCACCGGACCTGGCGGGCCCTTCCCTATGAATGTACCCAAGTCATCGGCTATTATCCTTGGTATGACTTATGTAAATAAACCCTCATCAGAATCTGGCACAACCGATGCGTCTACTAATACACCACCAGCGGCTCCAGCTCTAAAAGGAAATTAAATTATGATACGTTTGACAACTAACAAAGGTGTAATTGATATAGAGCTGGACGTTGATAAAGCACCCGATACCTGCAAAAACTTCTCAAGTTATGTGACGGATGGTTTTTACGACGGAACTATTTTTCATCGAGTGATAGAAACCTTTATGGTCCAGGGCGGCGGCATGGAACCCGGCATGAAAGAAAAGCAAACTCGTGACCCAATCAAAAATGAAGCAGACAATGGTTTAAAAAATGAACGAGGTACACTCGCAATGGCGCGGACTAACGAACCCCATTCGGCAACTGCCCAGTTCTTTTTCAATGTAACCGACAACGCCTTTTTGAATCACTCATCTCCAAGTATGGATGGCTGGGGATATTGCGTGTTTGGCAAAGTCGTCAATGGTATGGATGTGGTCGATGAAATTAAAGGCGTCGCCACTACGACAGCAGGTTTTCATCAGGATGTACCGGCCGAGGATATTATTATTGAAAAAGCTGAGGTAATCGATTAACAAACTGGCAATTATCTAATGTCGACTTTATTTATATCGGATTTACATTTAAGCCAGGACCGACCTGAAGTCACGAAGCTGTTCCTGACTTTTCTACAACAGCATACCGCCACTGCTGATGCCGTGTACATTCTCGGCGATCTATTTGAAGTATGGTTGGGTGATGACATGATCCTGCCGGACTATCAATCGTCCATTGAACAAATCAATAATCTCGTCAATAACGGGGTTCCTGTATATGTAATGTACGGAAATCGTGACTTTCTGATGCGTGAACAATTTGAAAACCTCAGTGGCGCTACGCTAATCCATGAGCCGCATGTTATAGACCTGTATGGAACTAAAACATTATTAATGCATGGTGACACTTTATGTACTGATGATGTTGAATATCAAAAATTTCGGGCTATGGTTCGCAATCCGCAATGGCAGGATGAGATGTTAGCCGGGTCACCGGCAGAACGTCTGGCTCTGGCAAAAAAGTTTCGAGAAATCAGCAAAACCGAAACCGCACAAAAAGAAAATGAAATCATGGATGTGAATCAAGATGCGGTAATACAAACTTTGCGCGACAACAAAGTAACTAACTTAATTCATGGTCACACACACCGTCCAGATACTCATCACTTTAAAGTCGATAACACCAATGCGACCCGAATTGTTTTGGCTGACTGGTATAAGACAGGAAGTTATTTAAGTGTCGATGAAAATGCTTATGTAACACACCAAATAAAACTATAGGCAACAAGCTTTCATAAACAAGATATTCACGCCACCGAACGTTTCTTTTTATTTGACCTCAGCTTTACCTACCGGTTTACCAATAACATCACCGGCTTCTTCTACCGGAAATACTTTTTGATTCATCATGTCAACTCTGCCTTCACGAAACTCCTGCACACTATAGGTAAAGTAACCTTCCGGTAACTCAAACAAGCTGGCATCCGCTTTATAATTACTTTTATAATCCACCAGGCTTCTGGCATAACCAGCCTTCCATTCCCTCACTGGAAAACCATCTTGCAGGTGTCGGGTTGGTACAAAAGTACTCATTGAGATCGCACAAGGATCATGCATATCGGCCGGCATAACTTCAAACGTAGACGCACTATCCGTAGCCAGAATTTTATGAAATTCTATCATTGCCTCTACCGCTCCAGGCATTAACCCCTTTGCGCTAATTACATCAAAACAAACCTGATCGTTAGTTGAATGCTGCCGATGAACAGGCGCGATGCCCGCTATTTTGGGCGCATCTTTAATGTCATCAATAATTTTTACGGTATGATTCAATTCTATGGGCGCCGTCACTCTGGCATCTTTACCTTCAACCGTCATCGTGCTTTTCATTTCATGATTAACGCTGTGTGCAACCTTATTCGCTCTATCAAAAAGTAAAAACGTATTTGAATTTTCGCCTTCATCAAAACGTATAAATTTTGGTGTTACAATAATTCGAGTTTGGTATGGCTCAACACCATCTTCATTTTCAAGATAAACAATCATTTGATCCTGAGGTGCTTGCTGACAAGCCATAATTTGCAAAGCTAACAAGGTAAATATAATTTTTTTCATCGTGCTCCAGCCTGTTCCAGGTATTCTAGTTCATCATCAGTAAATCCGGCCTGTTTACGCCGCAGGTAATCGTATGGCCCTCTAACGCCACCACTCATATGCTTTTCTATTAACTTTTTAAACGTTTCAAGCGGGGGCCATGCTCTTTGTTCACAAAAGTAACGATACCACCGTGTTCCAGTCTCAACATGTCCAACTTCATCTTGCTGAATTATCGACAGGATTTCCATCATATCCTGATCACCCACTTGCTTAAATTTTGCAATGATACCGGGTGTGACATCAAGGCCTCTCGCTTCCATCACTCTCGGCACCAGGGCCATACGTACCAGCACATCATAATCCGTTTCAACCGCCATTTCCCATAGTCCATTATGCCCGTTAAAGTCACCGTATGCATAGCCAAGCTTGTTGAGATGATTTTCAAGTAGGCCGAAATGGTAGGCCTCTTCCTGTGCAACCTGTAACCAGTCTGCATAGAATGTCCGCGGCTGTCCTCGAAAACGGTATACCACATCCAGAGCCAGGTTTATTGCGTTAAACTCAATATGGGCAATCGAATGCACCAGTGCAGCCCGCCCTTTTTCATCGCGCATACTGCGTTTACTAAGGTCGCGCGGTGACACAAGGCGAGGATGCTCGGGACGGCCGGGCACAGGAATTATGTGCGCAGGCTGGTCAGATTCAATAATAAGATTAGATTTCTGAAAAAGCTCATTTAACGTTCTGGTTAAAAAGATTTTTTCTTCAACATCGGCTGACATCAGGCAAATACAGGCCGAATCATGGATTGATTGAGTTCTAAAAGTTGTAATTTGTTCAGCTGACATGAATACAGTGTATCAAATTATCCTCGATGATCGTGGTTGAATATGGGCTGCGGGTTCTTAATCTGGATGCTTCAACGCTATAATTAAATCCATCACATTCGTGTTGGTTGGTCCGGTATCGATCAAATCTCCGGTCTCTGATAAATAATAACCTGCATTGGCCCTTTCCAGTTCAGCTGCCGCGCTTAATCCCAGTTCTTCACCGCGCTGTATCGTCAGGCCATCAATAAGTGCGCCTGCCGCCTCACCAGGGCCATCACTTCCATCTGTACCGGCCACCAGCATAACAATGTTCATGCCTTTTATGTATTCAGCGATCGCCAGCGCAAGACTCTGACACCGCCCACCCTGACCAGGGTTATCTGGCAAAGCGACGACGCATTCCCCTCCCCACACATATACGCCTGGCTCACCATTGACTATTGTTTTTGCAATTTGTTCGGCTGCTAATGTTACCTCAAGATATATTTCCTGGTTTTGATGTATAGATAGTTCCTGCTGTTGGGCATATGTCAGAATCGCATCGCGAGCCGTTTGATTGTCCGCGATGATATGCTGCTGAATCTCTATGATGTTGTTATGGCTAGTCACATACGCCTCATTTCGATTTCTGCTGCAATTCCTAATCAGTGAAACTAACCATGCAGGTGATTGTTGCACACCCAGTACGGACACATCTTCATTCTTTAATCGCATATCGTCCACCAACAAACCCGAACCGATAACCGAAAGATCATTGCCCTGCACATCCGAGATCGTCAACTGGATTATGTGTCCGGTGTTAATGTAGTTTATTAATCGCCCGGCTTTTATTTTTGAGATACATTGTCGTAAGGCATTAATCTGTGAAATTGAAAAAGGATTTGCCAGGCACCAGTTATTTAATTTTATTAATTGTTCAAGTGTAACCGTTTCATCCAGCACTTCGACCAGCGATGATGTACCGCCGGAGATTAGAACCAGCAGTAACTCGTCACTGTTTACCTGTTTTACGAATTCCAGCAAGCGTTCACCTGCATCTAAACTTCGTGCAGATGGAACAGGATGGTCAGACTCCAGAGTGGTAATCCTTTTATCGAAGTCAGTTAGACCATGGCCCGGTTTGGTAATGACCAGACCGGAGCGTAATTTATCTCCGAGGGCAAGACTCGCCCCCTGCATCATGGCGGACGCCGCTTTGCCAATCGCAATTACCCGTACATTCGTAGTGGCGATTGAAATTCTTGATATAAAAGCGTGCGTGCTTTGCTGCCCATCCACCGCAGAAAGTGCAATTGAAAACATTGTTAACAATTGGTCTCGTACGCCATTTACCTGTTGTAAATTCATTAACTTATACCAGACTTTTAAAATTATATTTAACTATTAACCTTAGACAAAAAACGTGAACTATTTGACGTTTTCACATTGCTCTGCAATATTGAAACATCACTCGATGAATTGCACCACTGGAGGTGACTATGCGTCTACCCAATTTTTTGTATGAAAGTTATCCAGTAATTTATGTCATCGGCGGCATCATTGCCATGAGCACGGTTGAGTCCTATCTGTCGTTCCTGTCCGGGTTGCTGCTGGCCATGGGGGGAATTTCAATTCTGTTCATGCGTCGAAATTATCGCATGATAAAAGATCAGCTTGCTCATCTCACATAGCCTGATAATTAGATCCGCAAAATTTTAGTTCTTTTAGCGTCCACGTTATACTACCGATAACGTGGACGTTTATCTTTTATGCCCCCAAAAATCATAACTCAAGACAATATAACTCGAATTGGTATTGGTGCCGTTGTTTTCAGAGACGATGCCGTTCTCCTGGTTAAACGTCGTAACCCTCCTAATAAGGGCCAATGGGCCATACCCGGCGGTAAAGTTCGTTTTCTTGAACCCCTGAAAGTAGCTGTCGCCCGTGAAATACTTGAGGAAACTGGTATTGTAATTGAAGTGCAGGAACCAATTTATACATTTGAGGTCATATCTTCTAATAAAGAAAAAACAGCGATGGAAGCATTACACTATGTCGTTATTGATTATCGTGCTGAGTATCTCAGCGGAGAAGTTCTCGCCGCTGATGATGCTCAATCAGCTGCATGGATAAATCGTGAAGACTACAAAAATCTTGATATAAATCAAGAAACCAGAACATTATTGCATGAAAAATTCAACTTTCCGTAGCGGTAAAGAGATATAACAAACCAGAACATGATATTTTATGCTAATGCACTACAAGTCAGGGAGTTAAAATGAATTCCACAGCCTATCCAGACTGGGTACACGAATCATCATTTGGTAAATGGTTTCTAAATACGAAAACATGGGTTATCAAAGTTATCCAGGTGGCGCTATCCGATCTGGTTAAATTAATGGACGAACCAGACAAGCAATATGACGTCGTACTCGATGTTGGGGTTGGTTTTGGCAAAACACTCTGGAATCTGGATCAAACCCTGCACCCGAAAAAAATTATCGGTATTGATATCGATCCAGATGTGCTGGTCGAAGCAAAAATTCAGGGCAAACGCTGCAATGCCGAGATTGAATTAATTGAATGTAATGCTATGCAAATAGACCTGCCAGATAACAGCGTTGATCTTTTGTTTTGTCATCAAACCTTTCATCACCTTGTAGATCATGATGCTGCTATTGCTGAATTTTACCGCGTGCTTAAGCCGGGTGGTGTGATGTTATTTGCCGAGTCTACTCGTAAATACATCCACTCATGGATTATCAAATGGTTATTCCGTCATCCAATGGATGTACAAAAATCTGCTGAAGAATACATTCAGCTTATTCGCAATGCTGGATTTAAAATGAACGATAACAATATTTCATATCCCTATCTGTGGTGGAGTCGAGATGACCTGGGTATTATGCAAAATATCTTTCGTCGCCCAGAACCGAAACATGGGCAACGTGAAGAAACGTTGCTGAATCTTGCTGCGACTAAACCTTTATAACTAAACACAGTCCGCTATTTACGCGGACTGTGATTGTTAATATCACAATAGATTCAAACCGCTTTCTATATCTGTCTTTACGTCATTAACGCTTTCAAGCCCAACCGCTATACGAATTAAACCATCCTTTATTCCGGAGTTAGCCCTCTCTTCATCACTCAAGCGCCCATGCGTTGTTGTAGCCGGATGAGTAATCGTCGTCTTGGTATCACCCAGGTTGGCGGTGATAGATAAAAGTTTTGTATTATCAATAATCTTCCACGCAGCCTCTTTGCCACCGTCCACTTCAAACGATAGCACCCCGCCAAAAGCCGATTGCTGTGCGCGCGCCAATAGATGTTGTCCATGTTGGGGCAGTCCAGGGTAATGAACCTTTGATACTTTGGGATGATCCTGTAAAAAGGTAGCCAGCTCCAGGGCCCGGGCACTGTGATGCTGCATCCGTAATGTTAAGGTTTCAAGCCCGGTTAAAAATAACCAGGCATTAAACGCGCTCATACTTGGGCCAGCCGTTCGTAAAAAACCAAACACCTCTTCTCCAACTATTTTTTTATCGCCTAGCACTGCGCCGCCCATCGCACGTCCCTGACCATCAATATATTTTGTCGCAGAATGAATGACGACATCGGCACCCTGTTCAAGGGGGCGTTGCAGCACCGGAGTACAAAAACAATTATCGACGACCAGTAAACAATTATTCTTATGCGCCAGTTCAGCCAACGCCTTTATATCCGCGACTTCAATCAATGGATTTGATGGCGTCTCTAAAAATAACAGCTTGGTATTTGGTTTAATTGCTTTTTCCCAACTCACTAAATCTGTTTGCGATGCATAACTAGTCTCGATGCCGTAGCGACTTAAGTATTTATTGAATAACACCACGGTCGAACCAAAAATACTCTGTGACGAAACAATATGGTCACCTGACTGTAATAAGGCAAGACAGGTAGATAATATCGCCGACATGCCACTGGCCGTTGCAACACAAGAGTCGGCGCCTTCAAGTGCAGCCAGACGCTGCTCAAAAGTACGAACCGTCGGGTTTGTAAAACGAGAATAGATATTCCCGGCTTTTTCACCTTTGAAGCATGCTTCCGCCTCGGCCGCATTCTCGAATACATAACTGGATGTCATAAAGATCGGATCCGAATGTTCACCTTCTGCTGTGCGTTGTTGTCCAGCACGAACCGCAAGGGTCTCGATATCCCATTCATTATCATTCATAGCCCAATCCTTCTCGTTATTAACCGATAATACATATCGTCATTAATTTTCACTTATTCAAAGACACAAAAAAACCCACTCAGCAATCGCTAAAGCAGGCTTTCGTCTCTTTAGCGGAATTTGTAGAGCGCCCGCAAGCTGATTTCAAATCGGCGCTATGTAATACGTAACTAGATTAGGTCATGACTAATAATCTGTCAACTTATTTTATAGAACCTCTGATGAATTCAGAGTTTCTAGCAAGCCCTGACTACCCTGGGACGGGTTGCCAAAATCTATCGCGTTAAGCGATGGATTTTGTGAGCAAAGCAAAAATCACACAATTGCTTTGCGGGCTCTGACAATCCAGGGTTGGATTGTTCAGAGCTTCATTAGGCCGAATTATACAACTCAACGACTTCCCCATCACCAGCCTGCATATCATCACTACGAGCCGAATCACTACGCGCATCTTCGATGGCCTTTAAGTACTCAGCGGTAACATCGCCAGTAACATATTCTCCATTAAAGACCGAGGTATCAAACCGATCAACTTTTGATTTGGCTTTTCTCTTTACCGCCTCTTCCAGATCGGCAAGATCCTGATAGATCAGCCAGTCCGCACCAATCAGCTCCGCTATTTGTTCCGTAGTCCGGTTGTGCCCGATCAATTCACTGGCCGCAGGCATATCGATACCATAGACATTTGGAAACTGAACCGGAGGTGCCGCTGAGGCAAAGTAGACTTTTTTCGCACCGGCATCCCGTGCCATCTGAATAATTTGTTGCGATGTCGTGCCGCGCACGATCGAATCATCGACTAACAGGACATTTTTGCCTTTGAACTCAAGGCCGATCGGATTTAATTTCTGCCGTACCGATTTCTTGCGCTGCTTTTGTCCCGGCATGATAAAGGTACGACCGATATATCGATTTTTTATAAAGCCTTCGCTATATCGAATTCCAAGATGATAGGCCAGTGATAAGGCCGAGGTCCGACTTGTATCCGGAATCGGTAGCACCACATCAATATCATGCTCAGGATAAATTCGTTTTATCTTGTGCGCCAGATACTCACCCATGCGCAGACGTGCCTTATAAACGGAGATGCCATCCATAACCGAATCCGGACGCGCAAAATAAACGTGTTCAAAAATACAGGGAGAACATTGTGTCTCTTCCGCACATTGCTGGGTATGCATATTTCCCTGAATATCTAAATAGACAGCTTCACCCGGTTCTATATCACGCAACAGTTCGTAACCAAGTGCATCGACGGCAACACTCTCAGAGGCGATCATAAATTCATCCTTACCATCAACCGTTCGCTTACCAATCACCGCAGGGCGGATGCCGTTTGGATCTCGAAACGCCACGATGCCACGCCCGACGATTAACGCCACCACCGCGTAGGCACCACGACAACGCTTATGCACCGCTTCAACGGCCGCAAAAATATCACCAGGTTCAAGATTAAGATTTCCCTGCACTCGCGTTTGCAGTTCATGGGCAAATATATTTAACAGAACTTCAGAATCGGAATTGGTATTGATATGGCGTTGATCGGTTTCGAATAATTCACGTTTAAGCACTTCGGCGTTGGTCAGGTTGCCATTATGGCCCAACGCAATCCCAAAGGGTGAGTTCACATAAAAAGGCTGTGATTCAGCCGAAGAAAAACAACCGGCTGTAGGATAACGAGTATGGCCAATGCCCATATTGCCATACAAACGAAGCATGTGCCGAGTATGAAAGACGTCACGCACCAGACCATTGCTCTTGCGCAGATACATCCGATCCGCATCACAGGTCATGATTCCAGCAGCATCCTGGCCACGATGTTGTAAAACCGTTAAACCATCGTACAAGGCCTGATTTACTGCGCTATTTGAAACAATACCTATGATGCCACACATTGCTTTTACGTCCTCAAAATCGACCAGCGACTTTATTGATTAACTCTACAATACTTGTTATCGGTCAAAACTTGAAATTCTTTGTATAATCACCAGGCAGAAGATCGATTAACCAGACTGCGACTGGTTGAAAAAACGAGAGTAACATCGAATCGCTCCAGACATCAGACTTCGGTAATTGAGTATAGCCTGCCAGAGCAACTAATGCGGTGACGATAAGCATACCGCGCAGAACTCCAAAAATGACCCCGATAACCCGATCGGCTCCGCTCAAACCAGTGCGTTCAACCAGTTTGGTCGCAAAGAAAATAACCAATGTAAACGCGACCAGCGAGAGTACAAATAAAACAAAAAATGCGATGATCAATCGTAAGTTATCGTGCTCAATCATCGATTCGAGTAAACCGGCAAAGGTTCCATGTAATTGCCAGGCAAGAATAAACGAGACGACCCAACTGGTTAATGACAAGGCCTCTCGTACAAATCCTCGTAATACACTAATGATCGCTGATAAAAATATAATGCCGATAATGGCAAAATCAATGCCGGTCATAAATCACTCTAGGTTAAAATTTTACATCCACTAAATTAATACAACTCATTTCCGATCTTACGGATGAACCATCACTAAAGCATCTTTTAATTTGAATTGCTTTGCTATTTTTTTCTTTAATTTTTCGGCCTTACTACGTTTAACTAATGGCCCAACCCGAACGCGATAATACGTTCCTTTTTTACCATTGACCGATTCAACGAAAGTTGGATGTTTTGCTTTGCGTAAACGATCTCGTAGTTTGATAGCTTTCTTTTGCTCAGAAAAACTCGCTACCTGTACCACCCAGGCCCTGGATTTCTCCACAGGTTTAGATGATGCTTTCGGCGCAGTCGTTTTAGCTGGAGCAGTAAGCTTTGCATCCAATTTGGCCTTTGATGGTTTTTCTGCTACCGAGGGTTCAGATTTTTTATCAGCAACACTGGCATCAAGCTGTGTAGCCGGTGGTGTATGCTCATCAACCAATTTTGGCAGATCTCGATTTGCCGCAGGGACTTTGGGTTGTGCCGGCGCGGTTTGTTCAGGCATACGTGCGAGCTCAACCGGCTTGAGAGGAATATTTGACCCGCGGATAGGACTGGCATCGTCACCCTGATTTAGGATCATTGGTATAAATATGACGCCCAGGCCAACCAGGACGATGGCACCGACGATTCGCTGTTTAAGCTGTTTTCTATCCAAAATTCTGCCTACTACTGTTAAGTCCGTATTATACGGTCAATGCCCCTGCTTCGGCCACTGCATAAAATGACCCAAAGACCACAATGGTATCTTCTGGTTCCGAAATGGCCACTAATTGGCGATATGCCTGAGCAACTGAATCATGGCATACGACCTGATTTTCGGGATTAAGCTTATGCAGTATGCTTTTGATGTTCGAAGCTGATGCGGAACGAGGGTGTTGCACGGGAGCGATACTCCAGCGCTGGCATAATGACATCATCGGCATTAGCACCCCCGTGATGTCTTTGTCTGCCATAACTGAAAACAGGCACCGAATCTGACCACCACCATTATTTCGCCTGATATAATCAGCCAGGGTTTTCGCCAGCATCTGTGATGACGCAGGATTATGAGCAACATCCAGGACGGTAGTGATTTTATTTTGACGAATTTCAAATCGCCCGGCCAGTTTTGCGTTTAATAAACCTTGACGGATCGCCTGCAAGCTGACCGGCAGTACATTATTCAATGCCGCTAATACCATCATCGCACCACTGGCATTTTGTAACTGCTGTTGACCATTGAGTGCAGGAATTGGCAATGCAGATTTATTGATGTGTTTGTCTAATACCTGACCGTTCCAGTCCCATTGACCAGATGATTCGCTATAGCTAAAGTCGCGACCTGTAAAATAGCGTGTACAGTTGCAGCGAATGGCATGTTCTTCGACCGACGATGGGATATCAGGATCACTGATTACGCACAATTTATTTTCCCGAAAAATACCAGCCTTCTCTTTACCGATCTGTTCCCTGTTATCCCCCAGCCAGTTCTGGTGATCGAGGTCGATGGAGGTTACTAATGCCAGATCGGCGTCAATTATATTCACCGCATCAAGTCGTCCGCCTAACCCGACCTCAAGTAACATAACATCGAGTGGTTTATCGCTGCGCATTGCCAAAGCAAAAATCGATAACGCTGCGAGGGTGCCAAATTCAAAATAGGTCAGGCTGGTTTCACCTCGGATTTTATCGATGTGCTCAAATGCCCGCATCAAATCAGCATCATCAACGGCACAACCATCAATACAAATCCGTTCGTTATAACAATAAAGGTGCGGTGAGGTATACGTACCCACTCGATAACCCGCCGCTAAATACATGGACTGTAAAAAGGCAATGCTCGAGCCTTTGCCATTGGTCCCCGCGACAGCAATCACTGGCACGTTTAATTGATTGGGTTGCATGAAATCCCAGACACGCTTTACGCGTTCCAGGCCAAGTTCGATCTCGTTAGGATGAAGGGTTTCCTGCCAGCTTAGCCAGTCAGATAAAGATGAAAAACGCATAGAATTTTAATTGGGGGTCAGGATTTAATTGGGGTCAGAGACATATTCTTGGCTGGTAATTTTGCTATCTTTAAATACTTCAGGCAAAAATATGTCTCTGACCCCAATTAAATTCTGTATCTGATCCCAATTAAATTTTAAGCAGCCGAGCTGGCCTGCATCATGCTAATCAGGTTAGCAATCTTGTCACGCAGGTCACGACGATCAACAATCATATCAATTGCGCCATGTTCTAATAAAAATTCACTGCGTTGGAAACCTTCTGGTAACGTTTCACGAACGGTTTGTTCTATCACACGTGGACCGGCAAAACCAATTAAGGCATTCGGCTCTGCGATATGAATATCACCTAGCATCGCAAAGCTGGCGGATACACCCCCCATGGTCGGATCGGTCAACACAGAAAAATAAGGAAGATTGCGTTTGCTTAACCGCGTCAGCGCCGCGCTGGTCTTGGCCATTTGCATTAGTGAGAACAGGGCCTCCTGCATACGCGCGCCACCACTGGAAGAAAAACACACCAGCGGAGTATTGTGTTCGATACAGGCATTCACCGCACGCACAAAACGTTCGCCAACCACCGAACCCATCGAGCCGCCCATAAATTTAAATTCAAATGCGGCGACGACTACCGGTAAATCTTTTACCGTACCTTGCATCACCACCAGTGCATCGTCTTCACCGGTATTTTTTTGTGCCTGTAATAAACGATCTTTGTAGCGTTTAACGTCCTTGAATTTCAGGGCATCTACTGGCTTCAAATTTGAGCCAATTTCGACTCGATCACCTTCATCGAGAAAGCTGTCGAGGCGTTGGCGTGCGCCAATACGCATATGATGATCGCATTTGGGACAGACATCGAGATTGCGTTCCAGATCGGCGCGATACAATACCGCACTACAGGATGAGCATTTGCTCCACAGGCCTTCGGGCACACTCTTGCGAGCGGTATCGCTCTCGGTGCGAATTCGGGTGGGCAGTAAATTAGTAAACCAGTTCATATGTCTATTATATCTAAAGTTTGTCCAAGCTGCATCTATGCGGCACTGGAATTTGAGTTCGCATCCATGCCCTTACGCATACTAGTGATTAATTCACTAACGGCTAAAATTGCATCATCTTGAGAGGCTTTATTGGCCTCGATTAACTTCACCAACGCACTGCCGACGATAACCGCATCGGCCACCGCGGCAATCTGTCTCGCAGTATCGGCATCTTTGATGCCAAATCCCACCCCAACCGGTAGATCGGTGTGTTGTTTAATCTTTTGCACCTTGGCGGTTACCTGTTTTGTATCCAGATGACCGGCCCCGGTGACCCCTTTTAAGGAGACATAGTAAACAAAGCCGGAGGAAGCCTGGGAAATGCGCTCGATACGCTGATCCGTTGTCGTAGGCGCGACCAGAAAAACAGTATCCAGCTTGCCACGGGCAAAACCACTCAGTTCAGCCGCCTCTTCCGGTGGCAGATCTACTAATAACACACCATCAATCCCGGCTTCCACGGCCTGAGTCACAAACTTCTCGTAGCCTGTTACCTCAATGGGATTTAGATACCCCATCAATAATACGGGCGTATCCTTATCCGTCTCACGAAAGCTCTTAACCATGCCGATGACGTCCTGGAGGCTAACATGATGCTCTAGTGCCCGTTCCATCGCGTGTTGAATCACCGGTCCTTCGGCCATCGGATCGGAAAACGGCACGCCCAATTCGAGTATGTCCGCACCCGCTTTGACCATGGCGTGCATTAGTGGCACGGTGAATCCCGGTTCAGGATCACCGGCGGTTAAATAGGGAATCAGTGCCTTGCGACCTCGCTGTTTTAACTCGGCAAAACGCCCTTTGATGCGGCTCACAGGGTAATCCCCTCAATCTCAGCCACGGTATGGATGTCTTTGTCGCCCCGTCCCGACAGGTTTACCACCAGGATCTGATCCTTATCCATCTTGGCCGCCTGTTTGGCGGCATAGGCCAGCGCATGGCTGGACTCAAGCGCCGGAATAATACCTTCGATACGGGTTAAATCATGAAAAGCCGCCAGCGCTTCATCATCGGTGACCGCAACATACTGTGCACGGCCGGTGTCTTTTAACCACGCATGCTCCGGCCCAACACCGGGATAATCCAGACCAGCCGAAATAGAATGGGTCGGGATGATCTGACCGCCATCGTCTTCCATTAAATAGGTGCGGTTGCCATGCAGCACTCCGGACTGACCGGCACACAGCGGGGCAGCATGTTCACCGGTCGACAGTCCGTGCCCGGCCGCCTCGACCCCGTAGATCTCAACTTGATCGTCTTCGATAAAGGGATAAAACAGGCCAATCGCATTCGAGCCGCCACCCACACAGGCCACCAGCGCATCCGGTAAACGCCCTTCATGCTCGATGATCTGCTCTTTAGTTTCACGGCCGATGATGGCCTGAAAATCGCGCACCATGGCCGGATAGGGATGCGGGCCGGCGACCGTGCCGATGATATAAAAGGTATTATCAATATTAGTGACCCAGTCACGCATCGCCTCATTTAATGCATCTTTGAGGGTCTTGGACCCAGCCGTCACCGGTACCACGGTGGCCCCCAGTAATTTCATGCGGAATACATTAATTGCCTGGCGGTGTATGTCTTCCTCGCCCATATAAACTATGCATTCCATCCCATAGCGTGCCGCCACCGTGGCCGTAGCCACACCGTGTTGACCGGCACCGGTCTCGGCAATCACGCGTTTTTTGCCCATACGACGGGCCAGTAAGGCCTGGCCAACGGTATTGTTAACCTTGTGTGCGCCAGTGTGATTTAAGTCTTCACGTTTTAAATAGATCTTTGCGCCGCCAATCATCTCGCTCCAGCGTGCCGCGTAATAGAGTGGCGAGGGTCGTCCGACGTAATGTTTTAATTCGTAATCCAGCTCATCAAGAAAACGTTTATCCGTCATCGCCTTTTCATAGGCCGCGGTCAGTTCTTCTATCGGTGCCATCAGGGTTTCCGCGACGAACCGGCCGCCATAAGGACCAAAGTGCCCCGCTTCATCAGGATAGTTGTAGGGTTTATTCATTTGTGCCAATGCACTGTACCTCATGTATAAATTGTTTAATCTTGTCGTGATCTTTAATACCTTTGCTCGCCTCGACGCCACCGCTGACATCAACCGCATACGGACTTACCACTTTAATGGCATCACCCACATTTTCAGAATTAAGCCCACCGGCAAGGATAATCGGCTTGCCAGGTTGTTTCGGAATCAGTTGCCAGTTGAAAGTCTGTCCAGTACCGCCCGGAGTATCCTTAACATAGGTATCCAGCAACAGGGCCTGTGCACTGGCAAAGCGTTCTACTTCACTACGCAAGTCAGTCTGTTCATTCACCCGTATGGCTTTAATGTATGGGCGTTTAAATTGTTCACAATACTCAGCCGACTCAGCGCCATGAAATTGCAGGCAATCTAATGGAACCTGTGCCAGTACATCGTCAACACCCTGTTTATCGGCATCGACAAACAGGCCCACCGTCGTGACAAACGGTGGCAGGTCAGCCACGATATCGGCCGCCTTGCCAGCGCTCACCGATCTTGGGCTGGCCGCATAAAAAACCAATCCAAGCGCATCCACTCCAGCTCGAACCGCGGCGTCGGCATCTTCAATACGAGTAATACCACATATTTTCACCCGGGTTCGAGTTTGATTTTTAGTTTGGCTATTCATCTTTATTACCGCTTTAATTCTCGCACATTCGTTATCAATTCATAAACATTCAAAGGTCGGGCAGATTAACAGACCGGCCTCCAGGGTTAAAGTGATGGAGCTAAAAGGGCCGGAGTCAAAAGAGATGGAAGTTCGTATTCATCAGGATAACGTACCCCGACAAAATACAGTCCACCGGGTGGCGCGGTGACGCCACCCTGAGTTCGATCTCGTTTATCCAATACCTGCTTTGCCCAGATTGGTTCAGCCTCCCCCGCACCGATGGCTAACAGCACACCAGCAATATTCCTGACCATGTGGTGCAGGAAACCATTGGCCTCTAAATCCAGTATAAATAACTCACCTTGCTGGCTCACTTCAAGCCGCTTCAAGGTTCGTACTGGACTGCTGGCCTGACAGGCCACGGCGCGATAGGCGTCAAAATCGTGTTCGCCAACGAGGTGCTCGGCCGCCTCCTGCATCGGCTTCAATTTGAGAGGTCGACATTCCCAGCTCACCTGGTCTTTTAACAGGCCGGGGCGAATTTGACGATTCAGGATCACATAACGATAAATACGACTGGTCGCACTAAAACGCGCATGAAAATTTTCATCAACGTGTTTCGCCCAGAGAACGGATATATCGCCGGGCAATTTGGTATTCGCACCAAAGGTCCAGGAATAATCACTGCGCTCTGAAGTGGTATCAAAATGGACTACCTGAGAGTATGCATGCACACCCGTATCGGTACGCCCGGCACAAATTACCCGTACATCATGATCGGCAACGTGTGCTACCGCCTGTTCAACCTGTTCCTGAACTGACGGGCTGTGATCCTGATGCTGCCAGCCACAATAGGCCCGACCATTATATTCAATTCCCAGCACCACTCGCATAAATCCAACCTGTGTTCGTTATAATACCATTTTGCTTTTTTAGATCGTCCAGATGCAACAACGCCAACATCAGAGATGTTGGCGTTGTTGAAGGTAATACCGTTACCAGTCGCGCAAAAATTATCAGCGCCACTTAATACATTTACTTAGTTAGCCAATCTGAGCCATAAGTTGCTCAGCTTCCTGCTTCTGACCATCATCACCCTCATCAATGACTTCATCCAGAATACTGCGCGCACCATCCGGATCACCCATATCGATGTAGGCACGTGCCAGGTCAAGTTTGGTGCCGACTTCGTCAGCCCCAGTTGGCATATCAAGATCAATCGCATCACTGGCATCCAGATTCATATCCATACCCGCAGAAGAGACATCCGACTCATCTTCGGTATTGAGATCAAAATCTAAACTACTCGTTGTCCCCGCTCCAGCTGGAGCAGTTGCAGAGATGTCGAGCTGAATATCTGTTGCGGTCGGATCGTCGTCACCGCCCAAATCAAGGTTAAAGTCTAAATCACCACCCGTATTTGCATCACCGCTCGCGGTATCACCATCAAGACTGAAATCCAGACCACCGCTATTTTCAGGAGAAAGTGCTGTTTGGGTACTTTCATCACCCGCGGTATTTAAATCAAAATTAAGATCATCTGCGGTTGGCATGGGAATTTCAGTACTGCTATCTTCCGAATCCAGAGAAAAATCAAGACCCGCATCACCACTGGTTGTTTCACCCGTATTTTCTTCCAGGTTGAAATCTAAATCGCCTCCACCGGTGTACGCATCGACCGCACCATCTTCGGCGGCCCCCGAACCATTGAGTTCGCTATTGCTGAATACGCCGGTATCCAGACCAATGTCCATAACCTCACTGTCATCAGCCGATGGCACCGAAGCCGTATCCATAACAGGCATATCAGGCATGCCTTCGCCACTGAACATCGGGTTACCAGGCGCAATTTCAGAGCCCATTGCAACTACTTTTAACCAAAGTGGATCGGATGAAGCACCGTCACCTAACGTCGCATAAAATTCTTCAGCAGATGATTCAAAACCGGCCTTGTTTTTGGTGGTGTTAAATAACTCAAGTAACTTAACACGTAATTCACCGCGCCCAGGATCCTGACTAATGGCTTCCTGCAGGCGTTCTTCTGCTGCTTCATAGCGACCATAGGCCATAAATACATCGGCTTCGGTTAAAGGATCAACCTCCGAATCTTCGGCCTGTATTGCACTAACGCCGCTAATTGCAAAATCACTCAGGAAGGAGGATTCACCACCCATTAGACTGGAATTCTGAGATGGAGTGACATCCCCAACAATTGAATCAGGTTCATCTTTTGATGCGGTATTGAGGATGCTTTCCTGGAAACTCACCCCCTTACGCCGACGAACAATAATCATCACCAGTAACAGGAGAATAATAACGCCAACTATACCCCCGATAATGTACATCAGCATACCGCCAGCGAACAGGCCCGAAACCATGCCCATAATGGTGCCCATGATGCCGCCATCACTCGCTTGTGTGGTTGCCGGAGCAGACTGCTCTGGTTCATCGACGTCCGGGGCCTCGAGAGGCGAAGGCTCGACAGGTTGCTCGGTAATCGGTTCGATTGGCTCAGGCTCTATCGGTTCTATGGACTCAATGGGCTCGGGCTCAATCGCAACAGGCTCATCAATCGGCTCAGGAACTACGTCAGGCTCAACCGCAACCGGCTCTGGAAGCGGCTCAGGTTCAATCTGTGCAACATCAACCGGTTTATCGCCCGCCGCCGCTCGTTGCGTATTTAATTCGTCAAGACGGGATTGCAGTGCAGCCAAATCTGTGTCTTTTACGGTGACCAGATTTTCCAGACGCTGAAGCTCCTGTTCAAGCCGCTCAAGCCGCTGCGCCAGTTGTGTATTCCGATTTCGTTCAGTTGATGCCTCAGATTGCGCCTGACGAATTTGTTCGCGTAACAATGCGGTATCTGCATTACCAGCACTACCCGTCACCTCAGCACCGGTACCCGCCGATAAATCTTCGCCATCAGGCGTATCCAGCGTCAATTCACCCACCGGCTCACCCGTGCTGCCCGTAAATTCAGGGTCCGCACCGGCAACGATCGCCTGACGAGGCACTTCACCGCCAACACTGGTCACATATTCTTCCCAGACCTGCGTTTGAGCCTGATACTGCTCAGAGGCCTGCTCTTTACTCATCGCGGTCAACAAACTGGCATCATCTATCCTCATCACCTGACCTACTTTTAAGCGATGAATATTTCCGTCAATAAAGGCGTTCGGATTGCTCTGCTGTAAGGCCATCATCACCTGATAAACTGAAATCTGCTCGCTGGGATTTAGTTTGTTGGCAATCTTCCAGGCATTATCACCTTTCTGAGTAATTCCGTAATCCAGTTCGCCCACGGGTTGATAGGGCTCAGGAGCCAGTTCGCCATCTACTGGAGCCAGTTCAGGCGTAAATTCAGCATCAGCTACCTGCTCAGCCGATTCACTGTAGGCCTGTAATGGAATCTGAGGGAATAATCCATCTTCCTGGTCATCGAAAGCGGGCTCATCTGGAATGACCACCTCGGATGTAAGTGGAAGTAGTTCATCTGGTGCCTGCACCATTTCCGGTGCGGCCTCGACAGGTTCAGGAGCTACGATTGGTTCAGGTACTGCTATCGGCTCAGGGGCCGCCGCAATGGGTTCAGGCTCACTTATGGCCGCTGCGCTAGACGCTTCGACTGGAACCTGAGGACTTTCATCAAGCGCAACTTTCGGGAATAGCCCACCACCGTCCTGCGCACTTTGTTCAGCCGGTGCAGGCGTATCTAAAAAAGGAGATTCAGCAACCGCAATCGGCTCTGGAGCCGGAGTGGGTGCAGATTCAGGAGCCGCCGCTATGGGGGCAGGTGCTGGAGCCGGTTCAGGCGCCGCTAAAGGACTTGGCGCCGGGGTAACAAATGTCTCAGCCGGTGCCGTTTCAGGCGCACTGGCTACTTGTTGTTGCTGCATACGATCGGGAGGATCTAACAGAACAGTATATTCACGCAACATCCGTCCACTCTTCCAGTTCATCTCCAACAGAAAATTTAAGAATGGCTCACGTACCGATTCCTGGGTACGGAGGTTGATATAATACTTGCCGCTGCGTTTAACAACGTTAAACTTTATGCGAGAAAGCAATACCGAACGATCGACACCGGCACGCATAAAGGCCTCATTCGAGGCCAGTTTTACTTCCAGAATCTTGATATCATCGGGGGTTGCCGAGAGTAATTCTATTTCGGCGACAAGCGGCTCATTTAAAGCCGACTTCATGTTTATATTTCCAAACCCTAACGCATTAACTGTTATGGGTAATGAAAAAAACCATGCCACAAGAACCCCTGTAGCCATCTTTACTGGTAATCTTAGCCTGTCTAGCATTTATGCGTCTCCCACACGCAACCCACGAAAATAGCAAAATAGCTTGTAGTTCATGGGTTTGGGCAATAAAACCTCGAAAAATCTTTATAAGTTTTGTGTAACTATAGCTTATAAATAGCTTTTTACCAAAATTTCACCTATTTGAACACCATTAATTGCGGCTCCCTGATGAATATTATCAGCTACCGCCCATAGGTTGATCCCATTCTGCCAGGTCGTATCCTGTCTCACACAGCCCAGATAAACCCCTTTCTGGTTAACCGCATCTGACACAGAGTCAGGTCGGTTGATCTGCTTATTCGTACAGTGTAGATCGCTGTCCGTAGCAAGCAAATGGGTGACCCTGGCCACATCAACATCCTGGCTAAACTCAAGCTGTAACATCATCGAATGTCCATAAAAAACCGGCGCCGAAATCAACGAAGTATTCAACAATAATGCCGCATCATGCATAACCTTCGCCAACTCGCTTTGCAAATCATCAATTAACTGATTATTCGCCTGCGCATGACAGACATGCGGTAATACATTAAACGCAATCTGGGCCAAAAAGTGTTCGTGTTTGATCGGCTTGAGATTAAACAGCGCAATACTTTGTTGTGATAATTCATCAATACCCTTGCGACCCATTTCTGAAACCGCTCTCATCATGGTTGCGTTAACACGTTCTATCACTCCCAGTTCCTTCAATGGTGCTAGTATCTGGGCGAGATGTACGATCGAGCTATCCGGGCTCGCAACTATTCTACCGTCCAGCTCTTGCAAATCTTTTTCATTAACACCGCTTACAATTAACGGCACCTTGTCATCAAGTCTTGAACAGGTTGAAAAGTCGATACAATAGCACCCAGCCTTCGTAGCAGCCGGCAAATACTCTGCAGCCACCTCGGCCGGGACACAGAAGAAGCATAATTGAACTTGCTTAAAATCGAATTCAGATACCGGATGCACGCTGAGCGAGCGTTTACTAAAATCGACAAACTCTGCTTCACTGTTATCACTGGCAAGTGCATACACCTGGCCAGTGGGAATTTCTGAATCGGACAGATGCTCGAGCACGGCACTACCAACCAGACCTGTTGCTCCGACTACAGCAATATTCACAGTCGCATCATCGTTTTTACCAGTCATGACATAAGACTCCAGAAATTATGAATCAAGCAAGATACGCAGTGTGCGACGCAGCGGCTCGGCGGCGCCCCACAATAATTGATCACCCACCGTGAAAGCCGATAAATATTCCGGCCCCATGCTGAGTTTTCTTAAGCGACCAACGGGTACGGTTAATGTTCCGGTTACCGCCGCCGGGGTTAGATCGCTCATGGTTAATTCACGATCGTTCGGCACGACTTTAACCCAGTCATTGGCCTGCGCAAGGATGTCGCTGATTTCATCTACAGGTACATCGCTTTTTAGTTTTATCGTCAACGCCTGTGAGTGACAACGCATGGCACCGACCCGCACGCAGAGGCCATCAATTGGCACAGGATTCTCACTGCGGCCTAAAATTTTATTGGTTTCAACCTGCGCCTTCCATTCTTCCTTACTTTGACCAGATTCCAGCGCGACATCGATCCAGGGGATCAGACTGGCGGCCAGAGGCACTGGCCAGTGTTCGGTTGGATATTGATCACTGCGAATAAAGTCCGTCACCTGTTTATCGATATTCAGGATCGCACTGGCCGGATCATCCAGTAGAGATTTGACATCATCATGTATGCAGCCCATCTGTTTGATCAGCTCACGCATGTTTTGCGCACCGGCACCCGAGGCGGCCTGATAGGTCATCGGCGTTACCCATTCGATGAGATCTTTTTCAAATAATCCCCCTAGCGCCATTAACATTAAACTCACCGTACAGTTACCACCCACATAGGTTTTAACTCCGCTGCTAATGCCTTTGTTAATAACACTCAGGTTGACTGGATCTAAAACGATAATGCTGTCATCGACCATGCGCAGGCTCGACGCCGCATCGATCCAGTAGCCCTGCCAACCGGCCGCACGTAATAACGGATAAACTTCTTTAGTGTAACTGCCGCCCTGACAGGTAATGATGATATCCAGCGTCTTGAGTTCATCGATGTTTTTAGCATCTTTAAGTACGGGTACATCCTTACCAATATCCGGGCCGGCCTGACCCGTTTGTGATGTGGTAAAAAAGACTGGCTCGATTACATCAAAGTCTTTTTCTTCGCGCATGCGTTGCATCAGCACCGAACCGACCATACCGCGCCATCCAATTAATCCTACCCGTTTCATAGCTCACCTCTGTTACAAATATTTTTACTGCAAAAGATATTATTTAATCATTTACCTGAAAGACATCATTATGAATTCAGTTTACTGATGACCGCGGCACCCATGTCCGTGGTGCTGACCTTCTGCATACCATCGCTGAAAATGTCCGCGGTACGTAAACCATCATCTAGCACATCACTTACTGCCTGTTCAATCTTGTCGGCCAGTGCACTTTCATCCAGTGAATAGCGCAACATCATCGCCACCGATAACAGCGTGGCCAGCGGGTTAGCAATATTTTGCCCGGCAATATCCGGTGCCGAACCATGTATCGGTTCATACATACCCAAACCACTTTCATTCAAAGACGCCGAAGGCAACATACCAATCGAACCGGTTAACATCGCTGCCGTATCTGATAAAATGTCACCAAACATATTGGTTGTAACCATCACATCAAACTGCTTTGGATCGCGCACCAGCTGCATCGCCGCGTTATCGACATACATATGACTTAGTTCGATATCGGTATTACTTTTATGCAGATCAATTACGGTATTGCGCCACAGCTCGGTACATTCAAGTACATTGGCCTTATCAATCGAGCACACCCGACTGTTTCGTTTACGGGCAATATCAAATGCAACGGTGGCGATGCGTTGTATCTCAGATTCTTTATAGACAAGCGTATTAAAACCTTCCTTCTCACCATTATCGAGTTCACGTATACCGCGCGGCTGCCCAAAATAAATGCCGCCGGTTAACTCGCGTACGATCATAATATCCAGCCCGGCAACCACTTCGGGTTTGAGTGTCGAGGCATTGGCTAACTGAGGATATAAAATGGCAGGACGCAAATTCGCAAACAGACCCAGGCCTGCACGTATACCTAATAAACCTTTCTCAGGCCGTACCGCGATATCCAGTTCTTCCCATTTATAACCACCCACCGCGCCCAGCAAAACCGCATCGGCCTGTTTCGCCAATTCTAATGTTTCTTTCGGTAATGGTTTACCGGTTGCATCGTAGGCGATCCCGCCGATCAAAGCCTCTTCGGTCTCAACCTTCAATCCATACTGAGTTTGCAGGTGTTTAATTAACTTGACCGCTTCGCCAACGATCTCCTGACCGATACCATCGCCAGGTAAAATCAGTATTTTTTTTGTCATATTGTATTCCTGAGATCAATTTGTTACTAAATATTTTTATAACTTTACCAACAACCGCGCATCAAAATAACCAGGGTGCCTGTTGCTTGCGTTTTTGTTCATAAGTCTTTATGTCATTAACATGTTGCAGGGTTAAACCGATATCATCCAGCCCATTTAATAAACAATGCTTACGAAACGAATCCACCTCAAACTCAATATATTCATTTTCAGGAGTGATAATAAGCTGTTTCTCAAGATCGACCGTCAACTGGTAGCCTTCATTCTCATCGACTTCAGAAAATAATTCATCTACCTTTTTTGCATCCAGCACGACAGGTAAAATACCATTCTTGAAACAGTTATTGAAAAAGATATCCGCATAACCTGGTGCGATGATGACTCGAAATCCATAATCTTCCAGTGCCCACGGCGCATGTTCACGAGACGAACCACAGCCAAAGTTTTCACGCGCGATTAAAATTTTTGCACCCAGAAAACGCGGCTGATTTAACACAAACTCAGGGTTAAGCTTACGTTGTGAGTTATCCATGCCGGGTTCACCGTGATCCAGATAACGCCATTCATCAAACAGATTAGGTCCGAACCCGGAACGTTTGATCGATTTCAAAAATTGTTTGGGAATGATCGCATCGGTATCCACATTCGCCCGATCCATCGGCGCGACAATCGCTTTTAAATGTTTAAATTTATCCATCACGGCTCTCTTTGATTTTATTCTCTCTAGGCGATAATTCTCTAACATCAATAAAATGTCCGGTCACTGCTGCCGCCGCCGCCATGGCCGGACTGACCAGATGAGTACGGCCACCCTGCCCCTGACGACCTTCAAAATTTCGATTTGAAGTCGAGGCACAACGTTCACCAGGCTCAAGCTTATCGGCATTCATGGCCAGGCACATCGAACACCCTGGCTCACGCCACTCAAATCCTGCATCGATAAAAATTTTGTCTAAGCCTTCCTGTTCGGCCTGTTGTTTCACTAAACCCGAACCGGGAACGACCAAAGCCAGTTTAATATTGCTGGCCACCTTACGCCCTTTGGCGACCTTAGCCGCTGCACGTAGATCTTCGATACGTGAATTTGTACACGAGCCGATGAAAATTTTATCCAGTGCAATTTCGTTAATCGGTGTATTTGCCGATAAGTCCATATAGTTTAGTGCCGCCTGTGCACCTTCCTGTTTAACCTGTTCACTAAAAGAAGATGGCTCTGGAATGTTTTGATCAATACCCACCACCATCTCAGGTGATGTGCCCCAGGTGACCTGCGGTTGAATATTCGCGGCGTCCAACGTTACTACTTTATCAAACACGGCATCCGCATCGCTGACCAGATCCTGCCAGGCAGTGACCGCCTGTTGCCATTGATCGTCGGTGGGAGCAAATGGACGGCCCTTCACATACTCAATGGTCTTTTCGTCAACCGCCACCATACCGGCACGCGCACCAGCCTCGATGGCCATATTACATAAAGTCATACGTCCTTCCATCGATAAGGCTCGAATCGCCTCGCCAGCAAATTCGATCGCATGCCCAGTGCCTCCGGCCGTACCAATCTCACCAATAATCGCCAGAATAATATCTTTTGCGGTCACCGCGTCATCAGCAACGCCGTTCACCTGCACCAACATGCTTTTAGATTTCTGCAGGATCAAACACTGGGTCGCCAGGGCATGCTCAACTTCGGAAGTACCAATCCCAAATGCCAATGCGCCAAAGGCACCATGTGTCGAAGTATGCGAATCGCCACAGACCACGGTCATTCCCGGTAAGGTCGCGCCCTGCTCCGGGCCGATGACATGCACAATACCCTGACGCACATCGTTCATTTTGTATTCGGTAATGCCAAAGGACTTGCAGTTTTCATCCAGGGTTTCGACCTGCAAACGCGAGATCGGATCGATTATGCCCTTGTCACGATCCGTGGTCGGGACATTATGATCCGGCGTTGCCAGATTGGCATCAACTCGCCAGAGCTTGCGATTCGCCAGACGTAGACCCTCAAAGGCCTGTGGCGAGGTGACTTCATGTACCAGGTGGCGATCGATATAAATCAATGAGGTGCCATCGCCATTATCACGTACCTCGTGAGCCCGCCATAATTTGTCGTATAAGGTCTTGCCAGCCATAACCCATCCTTCTCAATTGTTTCTCACAAACATCCGAGCATTCGTGCTTTGCTTATGATTAATACCATCAGTGGCAAAATAATACGCTAGTTGCTAATATTACTCTAATTCATTATTTTTATATATTCGATTACTTTTTGGAATATACTGGGCGAGACAGAAAGCTGCTTATGGACATTGCCAATTTACAGGCCTTTATTGAAGTCGCCACTTCCGGTTCATTCTCTGAGGCCTCCGAGACACTGTTCCTGACCCAGCCAGCAATCAGCAAGCGCATTGCCAGCATTGAAGCTGAACTGGATGCCCTGTTGTTTGACCGCATAGGACGTGGGATACAGCTCACTGAAGCTGGACGAGCTCTGTTGCCACGCGCGCAGAAAATTCTGCTGGAAATTGAAGACAGCCGGCGCGCAATCCATAACCTGTCAAATCAGGTTGGAGGAACCTTACGTTTTGCAACCAGTCATCATATCGGTCTACATCGCCTGCCATCCGTGTTGCGTCAATATACAAAAAATTTTCCTGATGTAGAACTGGATATTCAGTTTATGGATTCGGAACAGGCCTGCCGTTCCGTTGAACAGGGAAAATTAGAGATGGCGATAGTGACCTTGCCACTCTCACCAGCCGAATCATTAGACCTGCAACAGATCTGGATCGATAAGCTGAGTGTCATCATTGGCAAGAGCCACCCACTCTACAAAAAAAAGCGAGTCACATTAACTAATCTGGCCGAACACAAAGCCATCCTGCCAGCACGAGGTACTTTCACGCGCGAAATCATTGAACAGGCTTTTTTAGAAAAAGACTTGCCACTCGATATCAGTCTAGCCAGTAATTATCTTGAAACCATTAAAATGCTGGTCGGGGTTGGTCTGGGCTGGAGTATCCTGCCGGAGATAATGAAAGGATCTGATATTAAAATCCTGAAAGTGCCCGGGCTTAATCTAATAAGAAAATTAGGTATTGTCACCCACGCTCGCCGATCCTTATCAAATGCCGCGAGCGAAATGAAAACCTGTTTAATAAATCAGTGAATTTACTAGCTTGCCTTCAGTTCATCATTTAACTTATCTTCAGAAAATTCACAACCAAGATGTTCAACTAAAATTCTCAAATCCTGTTCGGCATTTTGTAAACAACTGGTCGCTCCAGGTGAAGGCGTCATATTAAAGATGATTCCATTGCCCGGGTTAATTTTGGCCTCGCCCATTAACAGTTTTCGATTTTCTTTATCAATCATCACTGGACGAACCCCACCAACCCGCTTGGCAAAAGTTAAATCCTGTAGTTGTAAACTGGGCACGATTTTTCTTGCCTCTTTTAAGAACAGTCGTTGCCGCAGGAAAGGTATTTCAAACAGAAAATTTTTGAACATATAATTGCGAATATCGGCAATTTTAAACAGGTCCCACATCACCTTCATCACGCTCGCCTCTACGCTGAATAAATGCATAAAGTCTGGAATGGTTTTCCAGTTGTAGCGCTCTAACATCGGTAACATTAATGCCGTTGGGCCAAAGCGGGTTTTGCCTCCCAATAACAAGTCGGGATCACCATGAATAGCCGCAAAAGGTAATTTATCGTTTTGAATCGTGTACACCTTGCCGCGCAAGATGTCAGGAGTAAAATAAAAACTACCCGCCATCGGCATACAGGAAAACTGTTTGCCATAGCCCATACGGTGCGCAAACAATAAACTGTGCCCTCCGGCAGAAACCACAACCGATTTCGCCTTTAGCGTGCGACCGTGTGTGGTTAACTCAAAACCATTTCCAGGATCATTTATTTTTTTAATTTTTGTCCCTAAAAATACATCAATATTTTTATCGGTACTTTTCGCCTGGGTCACAAATGAATCGGCCAGCGCCTGAAAATTAACGGCACTGTACTCATCTGTAGCGCCAACAGCAGCGATGCGTTCGTTGCGTCCCCATACCACATTCGGCTCAACACGACTGATACCATCGGCATCCCACAATTGCATGGCTTTATAGTGAGGACTAAATTCCTGGTAGCGCTCCTGCAATACATCACACTCCTGCTCGCCAACAGCCAATACCATTTTTGAGTATTTGTGAAGTATGTGTTCAAAGCTGGGGAGTTGACGGGCATAGTTCACCACCATTGCCGCACTAGCTTGTACCGAGAGCGCTTTTTCAAGTGAATAATTTGTTTCTATGTCACCGCAGTGCAGAGTTTGACTGTTGTTTCGTCCGTGGGAGTTTACCGTCGCAATGCCCTTGTATTTTTCAACCAGTGCAATCGATTTAAGATCAGTATAACGAGCTAATAGATAAAGTAATGCCGTACCTGAAATGCCACCGCCAATAATAATCACGTCATGTTGCTTTGTTTCCATATCAGGTAAATATCTCCATTCAGCAAAACAGGAATCATGAATATCTTTTTATCGGCCAAAGATAAATAAATATTAACTAAAAGCTTAACGCGTTTCTTTCAAATTGGTAGTCAAACGGTACAATTAGAGATTAATTTATTATTAATCCCTAATCCTGTTCAGGCTTAATGTATCGAATTGCAAACCAGAGCCCGAACAAACAAAAAACAGCTGCGCCATAAAATATCCACGCCCGCCCTAGATAATCCCAGGCAAATCCACTGTATAAACTACCAATGGCACCCCCTGCGCCAAAACTCAAACTGCTGTAGAGAGCCTGACCTTTACCCTGATGCTGCCCCTGGAACAGTTGATGGATTAGTCTAATTGCCGCTACATGATATAAACCAAAGGTTGCAGCATGTAATAACTGCGCAAACACCATTACCCAGGTTAATGTAGGAAACAAGGCCGTAAGCAACCACCGCATTAAAGCCAAAATCAGGCTTGCAATTAAAAGGTTACGTAAAGAATATACTTTTAATAATTTATACATAAACACTAATAAAATAACTTCTGCTGTCACACCTATTCCCCATAGCCAGCCGATCATTTCACTTGAATAATTATAGCTTTGCATATAAAGGTTATAAAAAGCGTAGTACGGTCCATGACTTGCCTGCATAAAAAAGCATGTCAACAATAACCCGACGACGTGACGTTTCTTCAGGATAGTTATTATTGGCTGATGATCCAGCTGCAAGTGACCGGCAGCTGTTTCAGGTACGGTTAAGCTCATCAACCAGATGCTAATTAATAAAACCAGAAACACATATGGAAAAACTGAATAGGGATTTGCCTGATAGACATAACCCAGCGCCACAACAGATATAACAAATCCTATCGAACCCCATAATCGAATTGCACTGTATCGATCAACCTGATCTCGTATGTAATTAAATGTGGTTGCCTCGAATTGCGGCAGAGCGGCATTCCAGAAAAAACTAAACAGGCTTAGTACAACAATTAAGATTAAAAATGTTTGTTCCAACAACAAAATTGAAAAGGCAATGGCAGCAAAAAAACAACCTAGTTGCACTATGCGCATCCGTTTGCCGGTGTGATCCGCGATCCAGCCCCAGATATTAGGTGCAATGATTTTAGTTGCCATCGTTATCGCAACTAACACCCCAATTTGAAATGGACTTAAATTTAATGAATCAAGATAGGGACCCAGATACGGTATAAATGCACCCAGGCTGGCAAAATAGAAAAAATAAAATCCTGACAAACGCCAATAAGGCGCAGGCGATGAAGCAACGCTCATCTTAAGATTTATTCCTTAGACGCAGGAATAACCGGCGTAGACACAGATACATCCATATTTTGCGCACGATGCCGCAAAACATGATCCATCAACACCACCGCAAGCATTGCCTCAGCAATAGGTGTTGCACGAATACCTACGCAGGGATCATGACGACCAGTGGTTACCACTTCAGTAGCTTTACCATTGATATCTATACTTTTACCTGGCAAACGAATACTTGACGTTGGTTTCAGCGCAATACTGACAAGAATATCCTGTCCCGATGAAATGCCACCAAGTACACCACCAGAATTATTTGATAGATAACCTTTAGGCGTCATTTCATCCCGATGCTCCGTACCCTTTTGAGTAACACTTTCAAAACCAGCGCCGACTTCGACGCCTTTTACCGCATTGATACTCATCATGGCATGGGCAATGTCAGCATCGAGTCGATCAAAAATGGGCTCACCCAAACCGGGCATCATGCCGGAAGCGACTACATTAATACGTGCACCAACTGAATTACCTTCCTTCCGCAAAGCATCCATATAGTCTTCCAACTCATCAATCTTGCCCGCATCAGGGAAAAAGAAAGGATTTTGTTCAACCTGATCCCAGTCAAAGGTTTCGAACTTAATCGGACCTAGTTGCGCCATATAACCTTTGATCTCGATTCCATAACGTTCGTTTAAATATTTCTTGGCAATCGCCCCGGCAGCAACACGCATAGCGGTTTCTCGGGCTGAGGATCGCCCGCCGCCACGATAATCCCGAACACCGTATTTTTGCAGGTAGGTATAATCAGCATGCCCTGGCCTGAATTGTTCCATTATATTAGAGTAATCTTTGGAGCGTTGATCCGTATTTTCGATGAGCAGACCAATCGGGGTACCCGTTGTTTTGCCTTCAAACACCCCCGACATAATTTTTACAATATCGTTTTCCCGTCGCTGAGTAGTATGACGGGTTTTACCCGGTTTACGCCGCTCCAGATCATCCTGTAAATCGCTCTCAGACAGCGACATTCCAGGCGGGCAGCCATCGACAATACAGCCCAGAGCGGGCCCATGACTTTCACCAAAGCTAGTTATGGTGAATAATTTTCCAAAAGTGTTTCCAGACATAGCCCAGTATTGTACTGTGTAAATCGCGCTGCGTCTTGCCCAGATTTATCCCCAGACGGTTAAGACTCTGCTTGAAGAAAATCAATTAGGCTAGAATTAGAACAAAATGCAGGAAGCAACTTCAAACGATAATCTCCCAAACCCTACTCGGGGTAAAGTTTTATTAGTGATAGGCTTTAGCCTGATGCTCGGTATTGGTGCGGGTACCCTGTTGTACGGTTTACAACAACGTCAAAATACTATTAACGACATCAATATCATTGTTCATAAACAGTCTCAGAAACTTCAGTTACTTAGCATAATGAAAAGCTCGGCACGTGAACGAAGCCTTTGCCTGTTTAACATGGTTAGCCGAGAGGATCCATTTGAAAGAGATGACTGGTTTCTAAAATTTAATAGCCATGGTGCTCGATTCGCCTCGGCGAGGCTAAAGTTAATCTCACTTAGTAATACACCCCAGGAAAAAGAATTTCTCAAAAAACAAGGCGAGCGTTCAGTAAAAGCCATTTCTGCCCAGAATGAAATCGTCGACCTCGTACAGTCGTACAATATCCGCAAAGCAAAAGAATTATTAATAACTGGAGGAATTCCGCTACAAAATAAAGTTTTTGATATTATCGATCAATATCAAATATTTCTGGCTGAAAATATTAACCAGCGTATCGCGACAATAAACCGTAATCACGAAAATGCACTGATAGTCTTAATGATTCTTGGCCTCGGTTCATTTCTAATTGGCTTGTTCCTGGCAATTCATGTCATACGAAATACGACAAGAATAGCAAAATTAAATTTTGTTGAAAAAAAACTTGCCCAGGTAACCTTAAGCTCAATTGGTGATGCTGTTATTACAACAAATGCCCATGGTCATATTCAATTCATGAATAAAGAGGCTGTGAAAATGACCGGGTGGTCTAATAGTGAATCCACTAATAAACCCATCCTGGATGTCATGTGTATCATAGATAACAAAACAACAAAACCGTTAACCAACCCGGTGACTCAGGCTATCGCAACTCGTGAAAGCATCATTTCTGATGAGCATAGTGCTTTAATCGATCGAAACAAAAACCGTTTTGATATTGAATACAAGGCCAGCGCCATATTAGATTCGGATAACAAAAATTTTGGTGGCGTCGTTGTCTTTAGAGATGTAACAGAAACCCGTGCGCTTGCAAAACAGCTATCTCATCAAGCCAGTCATGACGAATTAACCGGATTAGTGAATCGCCGTGAATTTGAAATCCGAGTAAACCAGGCCATAAATAATGCGAAAGTTGAACCTCGACAATACGCTTTACTGTATCTTGACCTTGACCAATTCAAAATTATTAATGATATGGGAGGACACAACGCAGGAGACGAATTGCTCAAACAAATCTCAATTATAATCCACCAGATACTGCGTGAGAGTGATACCCTGGCGCGCCTGGGTGGAGACGAGTTTGGTATTTTATTAGATGGCTGCCCAATTGCAAAGGCATCCGAGATCGCAGAATCAATTCGAGTGGCAATTGATAAATTTAGCTTCTACTGGGATGATAAGGTTTTTGATATCGGTGTCAGTATTGGCGTTATTATGATAAATGCCGAATCAGGTTCACTCGCCGATATTATGAGTGCAGTTGACACTGCTTGTTATACCGCAAAAGATTTAGGTCGAAACCGTATACAACTGTATCAGCAAAGTAATAATGAGTTGAATAAACGCAAAACCGAAATGTATTGGTCCCAAAGAATTTCGAAAGCTATAAATGAGGATGACTTTCAACTTTATGCGCAGGAAATATTACCTGTTAACAATAAGCAGCCGTCCAGGAAAATATATGAAATATTATTACGCCTGGAAGACAATGAAAACCACATCATTACTCCTCATGTGTTTTTACCGGCCGCCGAGCGTTTTAGCCTAACCTCGGCCATAGACAAGTGGGTTATATCTAAAACATTTCAAACTATTTCCAGCTACAAACTAAATGAGGACAAGTTTAAATTCAGCATTAACCTTTCCGGTCAATCACTAAACACCCATGACATGTTAAGCTTTATTATTAATTCTATGGAAGAAACATCTGTACCAGCGGAAATGATTCAATTTGAGATTACAGAGTCAATGGCCATAGCTAATTTGTCAGCCGCTCGAAAATTTATTTCGGTATTAACCGGGCTGGGCTGTGATTTTGCGTTGGATGATTTCGGCAAAGGACTAAGTTCATTTACATACCTGAAACATATTCCGGTACAGACGATCAAGATCGATGGTAGTTTTATCCGCGATATATTAAACGACAAGGTTAGCATTACATTTGTTAACTCCATAAATGATATCGCCCATGCTATGGATTTAAAAACAACAGCGGAATACGTTGAAAACGAAGCTATTTATAATGAGATAATAAAATTAAATGTTGATTTTGTACAAGGTAATTTTATTTCGCCTGCGATACCCTTGCACAGCATATTAAATAACAAGTTAGATAGCTCTTAACCCTATGCATCCAGACCACTTCGATGAGTGTCATTAATTATGGTCAGTAGAACTCGAAATGGCAGTGCAATTAACCCATGCGCACGCACCAGGTTCATGTACGGTAAATCCTCATCAGCAAACTCATAGCTTCCATCTTCAAGTGAACTATATAACCCCTTAACATGACGTTCTAGCTCTTCAATAAACAGCAACGATCGGAGATGCCTTCGGAATCAAACTCAATTGCCGCCCGTAGATTCTCTACTTAAATAATGCTTGTTTGATCAGGTCGATATAAGCATCGGGGTAATTTGGTCTTTTAACTAACATTCAATAACTCCTATCTCTTTCTGGCTTATTAATTCATTTAAAATATTTATTTAATTGTACTTTCTCTAACAAAAACACACCACTGCCGCCAAATTCAAAATCCAGCCACATGAAGGGAATGTCAGGAAAAGCCGATTCGAGATTAGTTTGACTATTCCCTACTTCGACAATCAAAATTCCATCATCATTAAGATAATCGGCTGCTTCGCTTAATATTATTCTAACGCAATCCAGACCATCATCGCCCGACTTTAAGCCAATTTCGGGTTCATGTTTATATTCTGCAGGTAAAGCATCGTATTCTTGCACGCTTACATAGGGTGGGTTACTTACAATAATATCGTATTTTTTCGTTGTTATCGCAGAAAACACATCCGATTTTATAATGTTAACTCGACTCTCAAGCTCAAGATTTTGCGTGTTTTTATTTGCAATACTAATCGCATGTTCATCCACATCAACTGCATCAACAGTTACATCTTGCAAATAATATGCACAACTCAACGCAATACAACCACTGCCGGTACCAATCTCCAAAATAGAATGTATATTTTGACGTTTAATCCAGGGTTGAAATTCTGACTCGATCAATTCTGCAATGGGTGATCGCGGTATCAGTACCGTGTCATCGACATAAAACGGTAAACCACAAAACCATGCTTCGTTAACCAGGTAGGCCGCAGGAATTTTTTTCTCAACCCGTGAGCGCAATAGTGAATGAATATTTTCATTCTGTTCTGTGCTCAGAGGAGTATCCTTTTCAAAACCCGATAGATCAAAATCGGTATTTAACGCATAGGCCAACAAGTAGATCGTTTCAGAAATGCTGTCATCCGTACCATGACCAAAATACAGTTCTGCATCAGCAAAATGTTGCTGTGCCCAATCGATCCAGGCGGTAATGGTATTCGGATTGGACATAGTATTAGCTGTCTACAGGTTTTTTAGCATGCTTCGGTCGGAAGGCCTTTATGACATTTTCGTTGGCCTCGATATACGGCCCTTCTATCAAATCAATGCAATAGGGTATCGCCGGAAAGACCGCATTTAAACAATCATCGATCGCAGACGGTTTGCCCGGTAAATTTAATATTAAACATCGATTGCGTATGCCAGCAATTTGCCGTGACAAGATAGCGGTTGGAACAAATTTTAATGAGACCGCACGCATCTGCTCACCAAAACCATCCAGTATTTTCTGGCAAACCGCTTGAGTGGCCTCGGGGGTAACATCACGTCGAGCCGGTCCGGTACCACCTGTCGTTACAGTTAAACAACAGCCTTGTTCTTCTAACTCAATCAAGCTAGATTCAATTATTTCCTGTTCATCAGGAATGACTCGCGCAACAGCCTGCCAGTTACTTTTTATCGCATTAGTCATCCATCTCTGCATCGCTGGACCACCAAGATCTTCGTACTCACCTTTACTGGCACGATCAGAAACAGTAACAAACCCAATTTTAATCATTCTGTATTACCAAAGTTAATAGTTTATGTATGAACGGTCTCCGTGATATGAACTGGTTGACGTTTGGCTCCCCAGTTTCCCGCTCTCTCGTCAAAATGACCGGCGCAAATAGTATCACATTTTGGACAACGTGCATCTTCGCTCAATCTGTATTCCTCAATTTGATACCAGTCCCGAACGATTAATGGCTCACCGCATTCAGCACAGAATGTCGTATCACCCTGTTTGTCATGAATATTTCCAGTATAAACATATTTCAATCCGCTAGCGCATGCGATATCACGAGCACGCCTTAATGTGCTGGCCGGAGTCGAGGCAATCTCCTGCATCTTCCAGTCGGGATGAAAAGCCGAAAAGTGAATCGGCACATCGCAACCTAAATTTTCCAACACCCACTTACTCAATTTTTCAAGTTCAGCGTTAGAATCATTTTCACCAGGGATCAGTAGAGTAGTAATTTCTAACCAAACATTAGTTTCATGTTTAATATACTGCAGCGTATCAAGCACAGTCTGTAAATCTCCACCGGCAATGTTACGATAAAAACGTTCAGTGAAAGCCTTTAGATCTACATTGACGGCATCCATATACCGATAAAACTCACGTCGCGGCTCAGGACAAACGAAACCGGCTGTCACCGCTACTGATTTAATCCCTTGTGCCTGACAGGCCTGTGCGGCATCAATTGCATATTCATGAAAAATAACCGGATCGTTATACGTAAAGGCAATACTTTTGCAACCATGACGTTTGGCGACAATGGCTAATTGTTCTGGGCTGGCGGCATCTGCGAGAATATCCACTTCACGCGATTTACTCATATCCCAGTTTTGACAAAATTTACAGGCCAGGTTGCAGCCTGCTGTGCCAAACGATAATACCGAACTACCCGGATAAAAATGATTTAGTGGTTTTTTCTCAATAGGATCAATACAAAAACCACTAGATCGTCCATAGGTCGTTAACACCATTTGATCTTGCAGGCGACCACGAACAAAACACAATCCGCGCTGGCCTTCCCGCAGCTTACAAAAACGAGGACACAGATCACATTGGATACGCAGGTCATCTAGCGTATGCCAAAATTTAACGGGTTTAGCATTCTGCTCAGTAATTAAAGCATCCGACATGACAGTTCTCTCGATTACATGGTTTATGATATATACTATATATATGTAAATAGGCACAAATGATCAGATATCAATCACTTTGTAAAAAAATGAAACAAAATATCAGACAAGCCGCCGTTGCCGGGATGTTTTATCCTGCCGACCCCTCTGAACTAACTTTAACCGTTAACGCCTTATTTCGAACCGCCACGACAGAATCAAGCCAACAAACACCACCCTGCCCCAGGGCCATCATCGCTCCGCATGCCGGTTATATTTATTCAGGTCCTACCGCCGCAAAGGCCTACCTTTGTTTGCAAAATTGTCATAGCCACTATAACAAGGTTGTTCTACTTGGACCTTCGCATCGCGTCGCCGTCAATGGTCTGGCATTAAGCAGTGCCGATAGCTATCAGACACCACTGGGAACAATTCCACTTGATATTGATACCATGCAAGCTCTGGATACTTATGACTTTGTTTCTATTAACGACCTTGCTCATCGTGACGAACACAGTCTTGAAGTGCATTTACCATTTTTACAAACAACTCTCGATAAATTCAGTTTAGTACCAATCGTAGTTGGCGACATTGAGCCATCAAGTGTAGCCAAAATACTCGAGTTGTTTGAAAATGAAGAACATACCCTAATTGTAATTAGCACTGACTTAAGTCATTTTCATCAATACGCCGATGCCCAGCGTAGAGATCAGAATACCTCGGCCGCCATTCTCAATTACGACTACAATGCCATCGGCTACGAAGATGCCTGTGGGCGTAACCCGGTCAATGGTGCACTTTACTGGGCTCAACAACACCATCATTCAATTGAGTTAATGGATCTACGAAACTCCGGAGATACCGCGGGTGATAAAGAGCGCGTGGTAGGATATGCGTCATATCATATCTACAAATAATGCTAAACGATCAACACAGACAAATATTAAAATCTGTTGCAATGGATTCAGTTCAGCGCGGGCTTACTGAACACACACCACTAATAGTTGAACTAGCCGCCGCGCCTCCGGAACTAACTGCGAGCAAGGCCAGTTTCGTCACGTTGAAGATCAATAATAATCTGCGCGGCTGCATTGGCACACTCGAAGCGCATCGTCCACTTATCGAAGATGTTGCCTACAACGCTTATGCGGCCGCGTTTAAAGATCCTCGCTTCCCGGCTTTATCTGCTAATGAATTTAGCCAACTGCAGTATCACATCTCGGTCCTGAGCGTGCCAGAGGCGATACATATAGAAGATGAAGAAGATTTATATCACCAACTGCGGCCGGGTCAGGATGGTATTGTATTAATGGACGGACAACATCGCAGTACGTTTTTGCCCAGCGTTTGGGAATCGCTTACTAGCCCGAAATCGTTTATCCAGCAATTAAAACTCAAGGCTGGGCTTGATACGAATTACTGGTCTGAGAATATTTACTTTGAACGTTATGAAGTTGAGGAGTTTTAATTTACTGGGATGTCTGACATCTACCGACTGACTCAGGGGTACATATTTCCCCGTTAATCCAGATCATATTTTTCATAATCGCACCGTCAAAATCAGTATCACTTAAAGTTGCGCCGGTTAAATTAGCATATGATAAATCTGCACCTTTAAAATTAACATTACTTAAATCTGCATTACGTAAATCCGCACCAATTAACCGCGAATAACTAAGATTAACAAACGTTAAATTTGCATGTCGGAAATTAATGTAAGAAAGATCTGCTTTTTTAATACTGGAACCCATCAAATTAGCCGACTCAAGATTTGCATTCGCCAAAACGGCATCATCTAAATTACTGTTTAAACTCTGTAACCCAACGAGCTGACAGTTTTGCCAGTTTACTTTTCCAGCCGCTGGTGATGTGCACTGGGCAATTTCTTGCTCCGGGGTGGGAAACAGGAAAGCAGCCACAACACCCAACACTAATACAACTGCCACCAGAATGATGCCTAATATACCTTTATCGCGACGTACTTTTGACTGGGCGAGCACAGTTTCTCTGTGCTCACGGTATTCGGTAGTCGTGAACGATTCTATATCACGCCGCCCAGGCCCATGTCGATCAGGTTCTTCACCGTCACGACGTTCGTAACGACGTTCATCCGCCCACCGTTTGGCAGCCTCAATACGCTCTTCACGATTTTCAATATTTCGGCCTAACCTCAGCACATCGGGGATCAATTCGGCACAACTACGCACCTTCACCCAGTCTTGTTTATCCTTGCTGGCCTGATCATCCAGAGCAATCCGCCCCAACAAGATTGACTGCTGTATATGACCGGCTGGAAACGGGCCAATAACCTTATTTTGAGTGCGTATGTACCAGGCCATGCCGGTGTTTCCTCAACTCATCCTGTTTCTGGACGCTAAAATTAATATTCCGAATGATGCCTCAGTCCGAGCGTTTGCTCCGTCCGGGAGGAGAAGGCTGGGTGCATGGTGCTGAGCAGGCATAAATAATCCATTACTACCTGTTTCGGCCAATTTTTCAAAGAGCTTGAGGAAAAGCACCAAAATCATGAAGATAACTCCCCCCTCAGGCAACCCACCAACAGATTTTGAAGGCCAGACCGTCGAACCCACATCACCAGTTAAAGCCTCACGGCCGACAAGTCCATCACCTTCGCAATCGGTGCTGTTAAAACTTTCACCAAATTTATTCCAGCTAGGTCAAATACTCGATCTGGTGGTTGCGAAACTGGATCGCAATAATGCCCTGTTGTCGTTACAAAACAAGATATTTGACCAGGATGGGCAACCATTAAAACTACAATTCAGCGTATCCAGAACCCCGTCAAACGAGATCGGACAGCGTATCACGGCCCGTGTTAGTGAATTACAGGATAATCTACCCAAACTCTCGGTGATCGCTACCGAGAAACCGCAAGTGTCTATTAATAATCTGCTCGCCCTGGCACAAACCAGACAACAACCGCTACAACAGATGCTGGACAGTTTTGCGCAAACCACCAATAAAGAAAACACAAATTCCAGTTTGCCACGCGAAGTAAATGAACGCATCCAGACTCTATGGCGCGCCCTACCCAAGTCCAGCCAGATCCAACAGGCCAATAACTTGAAATATGGCCTACAAAATTCAGGTCCGTTTTTAGAGGCGCATCTACACAAGGCCGGTACACATGAAAATCATTTCTCTCCCTCGGCTGACACTAAAACCAATCTGCTGCGCATAGCTGAAGCCATTCGCCAGCATATCCACTCCACCGTACTCACACCACCAAATGGTGCAGCTGAAAAAAATAATCCCGCCTCCACACAAACCGGCACTACCGCAGACAAACCACCTGCATCAACTCTACAACAAGGACAAGCTCTACCTCCGCAAAAAGTTGATGCCGATATTCCTGTGCCACCTAATCGGCATCACAATTCGATGAGTAATTTAAGCGGCAACCAGATACTGGAAGTATTATTACAGCAAACAGAGGGCAGTCTACAACGCACCCTGACCCAGCAATTATTAATGCTCAGTAACGAAACCGCCCGCCAACAAATTGTTGTTGAATTACCCATACGTAATGATCAAAACAGCGTAGATGTGTTTGATCTTCGCATCCACCCTGATCAGGAACAACAAACCGGTGCTGAACAAGACAACGAATCCAGCACCTGGATGGTCATGATGTCATTCAACCTCGATGGGTTGGGTCCGGTTCGCGCTCAGGTAAGTTTTTCGAATGGACAGGTATCAACAAACTGGTGGGCAGAACAGGCAGAGACTGTTGAGTTATTTAAGAATAATATCGAAACTTTACAAAGCAGATTAACCCACGTTGGCGCCGAAGTAGACAAGCTCCATTGCCAACAAGGTCAACCGAAAATACATACCGCACCGGTTATTAGCCCATATAATGATAATCCGCTGGACGAAAAAACATGAAAGAGTTTGAACAACAACGCACCGTAACCCTTGCTGTCGCCTTAAACTACGACGAGGTTACGGCACCCATCGTGTCAGCCAAGGGCCAGGGTGACATTGCTCAAAAAATATTTGAGATCGCCAAACATCACAACGTACCTTTGCAAGAGAATAAAGAACTGGTAAAAATTTTATCAACGATAGAATTAGGCGAACACATCCCTGAGATATTATATCTTGCGGTGGCAGAGATTATAGCTTTCGCCTATTTCTTACAGGGTAAAACGCCCAAAAATCATGGCCATACTAATTAAGAACCCTTGTATCAAATAATTATTTTTCAATAATAAAAAACGACCAAACTAGAGCACCATGAAATCATTGAACTTAGTTCCTTGTTGGTAGTCTATTAGTGCTTAATATAACTCAACAAGGAATGGGTTTATGAAACAAGGCATAAGCTTAATTATTAGTTTTATTATCTTCTTCCCTTCGATACTCTTCGCAAAAGACTGTATACCAACACCGCATCGCACCACCGGTACACATTATAAAGCGGTCACCCAACAGAAAATAAATATTAGCAAAGGCGTTACGGTTAGTGGTGTTATTTTAAACTCAGCATGCCAGCCCATAGCTAACGCCAAAGTGTCTCACTGGCAAGCGGGTGAAGACGGACGTTATACCGATCGGTTAAGGGCATTTTTATTTACGGATAAGAATGGTCGATTTCAATTTGAGACCGAATGGCCTGCACTAAATCCACCTCACATACACTATATTGTTGAAGCTAAGGGCTATGACATACTGGAAACCCAATGGATTGGAAATCAACGAAAAAAAGAAATCAAATTTGAGCTGGTATTAGAAGAAAAATAAAGCAGCCTGGTCTGCCAGCATAAGTTAGATACGCATTATCTTGTTAAGCTTGTTTATAATATTACCAATAAAATAAGCGACCACATTAATATACAACCTTGGCTGTCTGTTTCAATTAATTAAATCTTGTCAAGATTTTAACGTTTAGTAATGCTTCTGTAATTTCTAATTTATTCACTCAAAGTCCACTTGCATCATTTCGATCCGGTTTCGTTCTTTCATGGCTGTCCTTGAAAAGCTGACGATCAACATATTTTATCTGTAACGACGCTTCATTATTATTTATTGTACTTATTTTGCATGTCAGGTTAATTTCTCTGTTTTTTTGTTTTACCGTAAACACTTTGTTAGCCACAGATAACGTTCCGTATATATTTTCAAGCGATCTCTTAACTTTTAATAACTCCTCTTTACATGAAGCTGAAGACTGCTCTTTCTCCGCATAAATTCTGAAAATCTTATTCGTACGATGTGTCACTAAAACAGCATACTCATTAAAATGTTCATTTTTAATAGGTGGCTCAACAAAAAATAGTTTTCCTATCTCTGTCGGCAGTTCCTCTGCTCGATATTTTTCTTTGGGTGAATCGCCGAGTTTAATCCCAAACGCGCCGTCAATTGGTGTGATCTCTGCCTGAACACTTTGCGCTACAAATATAATCAGTAGAATCAGGTAACTATGTTTAATCATTCTATACTCCCAGGGAAAAACACAAAATCTCGACTTACTCGATATACCTGAAATAGCAATAAGACGAAACGTATAAATTACATCTATATTATTTGATGTTATAGCGCCTGTAAATCGAAAAAAATACACTAAAAACCTGATTCGCCAATTAAAGCTATCGATAAACACAGGTTGCTATAAATCAGGCACTCCCGATATATATCCAACCGGGGCATCAAATCTATCGATTAAAGGGGCAACTTTATCTCTTAATGCGGCATCCATTGTATAAATAAAATCCCCCTGATGTTGGGCATTGCTCATAATGTAACTGTGCCCATTGATGTTCTCAACAACTTGCAGGCCCGCCACTTCGGCTCCAGCAGTTGCTGATAGAATACGTGATAATTTTCCTGTATCGATATGGTATGCCCAGAGGAAATTATTCACATGATATCCACTGTCCTCACCAATGAATAAAACTCGCATTTTCTCCGAAAAATAAATATTGTCTGGGTTAGCTATTTTCTCGATCGCGGCGGTATTACCAATATCGTCTTCAGAAATTTCCTCGCCGGCTATCAGCACCTTCATATGCGTAGCAACGTAGTTGCTGTCAATAAGTACGCCATCGGTATCTTTTTGCCCACCACTGACATCCAGCTCATACACCGCCCCAGTCTTATTTTTATCGAGCTGAATATCATCGGCTGGCGTTTTATATGTTTTCAGCATTCCTCTGCCTATTCGGGAAATTGCAATATAAATCTTTTTATCTTTTTCATTTTTCGCAACACCTTCCATCTTGTTAAATTCCGTTGTTGCCCCACGCAAAGCTGCATAACGTATGGTTTCAAGAAAGGCCGCAGCTTGTTGGTTTTTTTTATTTAATTTCAAATATTCAATTTTTTTTCCATTTGCGATTATCGCTTTATATCCTGATTTAACCTTCCCGGACCAGGAAAAAATATCACTAAATTTGGTATCATCGGCTAATCGCCTAATTGTGTTATCTCGACCCGATCCGAGTTTTATCCAGCTTAACCGGGCCGCTCCACCATTTTCAGTCTTTGTTTGCGTCCACTTTGCTGCATACAGAGTGCCTTCGCTTAAATCCTGTTTATTTTTTGCAATAAACATTATTAATGGTTGATTAGTTCCATCGCTACCAAGATAAACCGTTCGTTCATCATCCATAACTATACCCATTTCCCAGACAGCACGCCCCATTGCATGGTGTTTTGTAACGGTCGTGCTGCCATTTGTATTCACTCTCACTTCCGGTATGACTCCGTAATAATATGGATTAGCCGATTTTTTTTTCTTAAAATACAGTTCATCCATACCCGATATCGTATTCCGTTTATTCAATTCAACTCGGCGAGCATCAATATCATAGTTTTCTTCACTGCCGAGATGAGTATTCCAGGGGGTTTGAGATGCAAAACAGGGAACGTACAGACCTCCGACATTAGAAAAATCAATCGGTCGTTGCTTAACGACCCGGAGCTGATCCTTTTCCTGGTTTATTGTTGATAATGTCATACTCATTGGCATTCGAGGATACCAACCCGCAGCTACCCTGGCCTGTGAACCATCACTCAACAACCAGTCGTATTCATAATGGGTAATCAGGTAAAGTTGACCAGAGATATTCAGCAAACTATTACCGTCCGGTGTCTCAGCAATAACAGGTTCACCAAAGGGATCCATAATTGCAGAACCATCGCTCGCATAAAGTTGCCCTGCCGCATAGGGACCTCCATTTATCTTATCTTTAACACCAAACAGTTTATTATACTTAAGAGGAAATCGTTTAATCGAACCATCACCATACGTCACGATAACGCTGGATTTAGTGTAGATGGATGCGAATTCTTTCACCGTATTCGGGGCTGGGGTGTGAGTAAACTCTACTGAACGAATGTGATCATCAGACCGGACACCACCACTAAAGCAAAAGGTCATGATCATCACTAGTACTGAATAGTCTTTACACATTTATAGTATTTCCTTGTAGATAACAGGCAATAAAATCTCAACATCAAAATGGCACAATTTACCTGATTATTTCAAACAAGTTAGAGCATATACAACCTCTCACCATGATGATTGAAAATTAGACAAATACAGCTGGACATTAATGCTTACGCATTTTATTCTACGTTAAAAATACTGAAATCAATTTATTATCTGAAGGGAACCATGGGGATTAAATCAATACTTAAGACCGGTACGCTACTGGTTTGTACATTTGGACTATCAACAACGGTTATAGCTGACGCTGATGGCGCTAATATCATCACCGTAAAAGGCGGAACCTTCTCAATGAGTGAGCCCGTACAGTCTATTTTCTTTGACACAAGCAGCACAACTACATTTGAAGAAGATCCCTCGACCTTCGGTGTCGAGTATGATCGTATGATGAACGACAATGTCAGCATCGGTGGCGGCGCTCAGATATTTAATACTGCGTATAGGACGTTCAGCGGCAGCACGGGTGAAATGGACGCCACGTTTATTACTTTTAACAGCAAATATCATTTCACCACGGGCAACTTCAAACCCTTCATCGGTGGTACGGCTGGTTTCGTCGTTACTGATTTTACCTCGGATTCGGCCTTTAACGGACTATCCGGTAATACCGCGGGTTTGACCCTCGGTCTCATGGCCGGTTTTCGCTGGCAGTTTTCAACCGTTGGAATCTATGCTGAATATAAGAACTATCTCACCGCAAATACCGAGGACAGCGCTGATGCCGAAGTGGACCTGGCGGGCGATAGTATAACCGGAGGAGTTTCCATCGCATTCTAATATTTAAGGTCGGATATATTAGACCATAGTTCAACGATACCATTGTCGTGCTTTAAAAGGGTTGTGCAAACACTGCAGGTTAATGCTACTCGGGAATGAAAAGTGGGCGCTTTCTATTATCCGGCTTTTTTCTATCGAAATAACGGTGTCGTCTTCCTTCAAGGTGTGGCTCTGGAAATCCTGTCTGGTGTGAGTAGTGGTGTAAAAATCAGCCAGGATTCATTCCCACGTTTAGTGAGCTTCAAACTCACACTGGATTGAATCTTTTTACCGCGCAAATTCTTGCGCGTTCTTTTTTTAGCCTGGGACTTTATATGATGAAAATAGCCGATTACCGGATTGGCTTTTACTCATACAGCTTTAAATAGATATTGTGGTTTTCGTTTTGCATGGGTTTAATTAAAGTGTTTTTATCGGCAACCATTTTTTTGCCAAAGGTGTTTTATATTGTGTATTATTTCGAAGTCGGCCAACGAAATCCCATTAGAAAGAGTCAATAAGCTTAAACCCATGGGCACCAAAAACTAGCATCCGTCACAATGACAGGTTTACAGTTATCGAAGAAAATCTGTTTGAGTTTTTTCATAAATCCCCGATGTGTCGATTGTTTCTATTCGGATTCGCGATCATTCTGTTCAAATATCGTTATGCATGACTTTGAACGGGACAGGATGTGCGTAAGAAATAAAACTCACCGCACGGCGTCAACCACGACCAGCACCTGCTCGACATTCATACCGAGGTTAAATAAAAAGGACAAGAGCAAGGACATCAAGGCGATCCTGAAGACCGAGACGCTGGCAAGGAATTGATCCCCCGCGCTAAGAGCGGTTCACTAAATCTGAGTTTATTTCTAGTCAAGTGCCAGGATATAATCAAAAGTTTTTACGCAGGTTGGCAAAATACGCATAAGCCCCGCCTTTCATGAATGCGTAATTCTTGACACCTTTACTTTCTATCCGGTACATCAGCCAGCGCACCTGCTTACCTGCCGCATCATAGACCAGCAGTGTTTTATTTTCACGAACGGCCTGGCTAATATACTTGTCCAGCAATTCAGTATCATCCAGGTAAACTCGTTTCTCGATCCCAGGGTACAATGCAAGCGCTTCGCGTTGGAATCGATCTCGAATGTCCAGTACGACAATATCCTTGCGAACCATCATAGCCTCGAATTTTTCTGGCGAGACCAGCTTTTGTTTGAAAACACTTTTGGGAATCAACCTGGCGGGATCAAGCGGTATTTTACCTAGCAGGATTGCCTCATCGGGATATTTCTTTGCCCAGTCAAAAATGCCGGCATCAAATGCGATCACGCTGGAAATATTGTTATCACGACATTTCTGGGTGGCTTTATAGGATTTCTTACAGGTACGACCATTGCAATAAACCACGATGGTCTTATTCGGGTTCTTGTTCCTGAGATCCTGCATCTCTTTCACAAAGCTGGAGGATGAGAGTGGAATATGCAACGCACCACTCATACGCAAAGTCTGGTATTCATAGCTTGAGCGTACATCAACAATAATAACATTACCTTTACGTTTATAAAGATCATCAATTTCGATCACGGGAACCGCAGGATAAAGTTTTCTAACCGGAAATTCATCACTGACTTTTGCCTGTACCTGTGTGGCCATAACGAAAAGCGCCAGTAGCATATATGGGAATAACTTTAACAGTTTCATCGCTTGTACCTCGTAATAAATACAGCCTAACGAAAAATTAAAAAGACCAATTAAACACTCAATACCATCCTGATCTTGACTGAACTAATACCACATAAACGTTTAAAATTCTGTATCCTCGAGTACACATAATATTATTAACACATGCCTGTGCACTCGGTAATGTCACAACCACAACCCGATGTTGAAATTGGCCTGTCTGATTGCAGTTTTAAGCCTTCATAGTACAAATTGAAGTAAATATATTTGCCATCAGGGTCAATTTCTGTTCTCAAAATTCCGTAAGCAAGCGGTATAGCGTCGGGATATTATACTCGCCACCCATTTTAGCTTTGAAATAAGACGTATCGTCGACTACAGCAGCTCCTGGCCATGTGGTTGCCATCAGTAATAGTCCTGCGATAAAGCTATTTTATAATTAAGTTCCATTTGCCGCCTCCTGATGATACGATAGATATAAGTATAGACCCTTACTCATGTAAAATACATCATGGGGCCGTACATGGTGCTAAATTCAAGAGATTATTAGATAAATTTAGTTTTTACTGATCGGAACAGACACCTTATTTTGTATGTACGTTCAAATCATAGCCTCTTCCAGCCGTGCTGGCGCATACCTGCGAGCCCAAATGACGACCCATACAATTCCTTTCCAATTGTTAATAATCTCTAAGGATCCGTTTTGCGAGCTTACCTTTCAAGAATCCGAACGTATTCGCAACACAGTACTCTGGTGAGACCACGATAGTGCTCTGCATAAAACAAAAACGTCAAATGCTCGGTGCGCATGACGGCATTCATGCTAATTATATGATTGGCGAGGGAGCTAAAGCATCATGCTCTTACTCTGGGCTGCTATGGGATAACTTCGCTGTTATGGTAAGTTTCCCGTATATTTTCATGTTAATCTTTCAATTCACAGTCGTCCTAGTGTCAATATTATGAATAATCAAGAAGCTTTTACCAGCTTAAAAAAATGTGTTAAACAACGCATTATCGGCCAGGATCGGCTGATCGACAGAATACTGATTGCCCTGCTAGCAGATGGCCACCTGTTGGTCGAAGGTGCCCCCGGCCTGGCCAAAACCCGTGCGATCAAGGTGCTAAGTGATGCGATCGAAAGTGATTTTCACCGCATTCAGTTTACGCCGGATCTGTTGCCAGCTGACCTGACCGGTACCGAGATTTTTCGACCCCAGGACGGTTCCTTTGCGTTCCAGGCAGGGCCTCTATTTCATAACCTGCTGCTGGCGGATGAAATTAACCGCGCCCCGGCGAAAGTTCAATCGGCATTACTCGAAGCCATGGCGGAGCGGCAAATCACAGTAGGTAAAGTCACGTATAGCCTTCCGCAATTATACATCGTGATGGCTACCCAAAATCCAATTGAACAGGAAGGCACCTATCCCCTGCCCGAAGCGCAACTGGATCGGTTCCTGATGCACGTAAGGATCGGCTACCCGGATGCGCAAGCCGAAGAATCTATACTGCTGTTAGCGCGAGAAGAAGCCACTCGTGGCGAAAAGATTACTGAGCCTGGTGAAAAAATCAGTCAACAGCACATTTTTGACGCACGCAATGAAATTTACCAGCTGCATATGGCAGAGAATCTACAGCAATACTTAATTCACATCGTGCTGGCAAGCCGTGACCCCGGTGTCTACGGCGACGACCTGGCCCAGTGGTCACTGTATGGTGCCAGCCCGCGCGCAACCATTGCACTCGATCGATGCGCGCGAGCGCATGCATGGCTTGATGGCCGGGATTATGTTGACCCTGACGACATTCAGTCCATAGCCTGTGATGTTTTACGCCACCGTATCGTGCTGAGTTATGAAGCCGAAGTCGACGGCATCACCCCAGATAAATTCATCGGAGAGTTAATCGGGCGCATTGCCGTTCCCTGAACCCGCCATGCTGCAACATTCCCCACAAAACGAAGGCATCATCTGGATTAGCCCACAAAGCCTCATTCGGATGCGTCACCTGGCGTTCAAATTACCACTAAATGGACGCAAAATCCGGGCGCACCAGGACGGTGCCTACCTCAGCGCATTCAAAGGCCGCGGCATGGAATTTGACGAATCGCGCAGGTATTTTCCTGGCGACGATATCCGCAACATCGACTGGCGCGTAACCGCTCGTACCGGCAAACCACACACCAAAACCTTTCACGAAGAACGCGAACGACCCGTCCTGCTCTGGCTGGACTTAAACCCGCCCATGTTTTTCGCTACCCGGGGCGCATTCAAATCGGTGGTTGCAACCCAGGCGGCAACCCTGCTGGCATGGCGCGCAGCCAATCAAAGTGATCGCCTGGGTGCCCTGGTATTTGCGGGCGATGAACACACTGAGTCAAAACCCAAGCGTGGCAAAAACGCCGTACTTGATTTTATCGGCAAGACCTGCCGTCACTCTGCCTGGCAAAATCAGGGAAAAACACCGACCCGGAATATGTTGCAGGCAATGTCTCGCTTGCGCCAGGCAAGTCGGCCTGGCAGCCTGGTGTTTCTCTTCAGTGATTTTCGTGGTGACGAAGGCCATATTTTCGATAAACAAACCGAATCCTGCCTGACGAGCATCGCTCGCCATTGCCAGGTCGTGCTGGTTAAGATCTATGATCCTGTCGAAGCTGACTTGCCACCTGCGGGTTACTACAAAGTCAGTAATGACCGTCATGAACTTCAGCTCGATACCGGCAATAAACTATTTCGCACAGAGTACGCGCAACACTTCACCCAGCATCATAATGCGTTATCTGAATTGTGCCGCAAGCATCGGATGAAACTGATTTCGCTCTCTACGCAAGATGATGTAGTCGGTGTTTTACAAAAAAGCCTGGGCATCCCGCTATCCTCACCCAGCCCGTCTCGCCCAGACAGGTAAACGATGTCGCAAACATTGAACTTACTTGATATTCACTTGCCTGAACCCGTTTCCTGGTGGCCACCTGCGCCCGGTTGGTGGTTGCTTCTAACGCTGATATTTCTGTTGCTGGGTGGCCTTCGATTTATCCAACAACAACGTGAAAAAAAACAGTTACAAAAAATAACTCTGCATCGACTGGACATAATTTTTGCCCAATACGAGCAAGACTCAGACACAAGCAAACTGTTGCAGTCGCTCTCTGTTCTAATGAGGCGCAGTTGCATCAGCTATCATCCTCGCATCGACTCCGCCGGACTAACCGGCCAGGCCTGGCTGCGATATCTGGACGCCACAGCCGTTCACAAGGGTTTCGAACACGGCGTTGGCGAAATACTCGCATCAGCACCTTATCGACCAGTCCAATCCATGCCTGTCGACACGCAAGAACTGCATAACTTATGTGCACATTGGCTGGCGTCCCAGAGCCAGCCGTCATGATACAGTTCGACTGGCTGTGGATATTACTGTTGTTACCACTGCCCTGGTTGCTCAGAAAATTTTTACCGCGCTCGTATAATGCCAGCGACAGTGCCTTGCACGTCCCGTACCTTAATTTATTCGAAACTGCATCCCGACAACCGAGCGAGATAAAAACAACCCGCCGGTTGCCGCTCGTACTTTATGCGTTGGCATGGTTTTTTCTGTTGCTCGCCGCAGCCAGGCCCCTCTGGACCGGTAACACCGTAGAATTACCTATCAAAGGACGTGACCTGATGATGGCGATTGATCTGTCGCGCAGTATGGCGGAAAATTTTACCCACCTCGGTAATGCCACGAGCAAACTCAACGCCACTAAAACTATCGCCAGTCAATTCATCGACAAGCGCGCAGGCGATCGTATCGGCCTGATTCTGTTTGGCGAGCAAGCCTATGTGCAGGCTCCTTTAACCTTTGATCGCACGACAGTAAAAACCCTGCTGGCGGAATCCTTTACCGGCCTGGCTGGCAATGCCACCGCCATCGGCGACGCCATCGGCCTGGCCGTTAAACGCATGCATGACCGGGGGAGTCACGAGCAGCTCCTCATTCTGCTGACTGACGGCATCAGCAATGCCGGAGAACTCAAACCTGACAAAGCCGCTGAACTGGCCGCCTATACCGGTATGAAAATTCACACCATCGGCATAGGTAATAATTATCGCAACTATCTGGATGAATCCACCTTGCAGAAGATGGCAAAAATCACCGGCGGCCAGTATTTCCGCGCCCGCGACATCGAAGAACTGGAAACGATTTATAACCTCATTGACCAGCTCGAACCTATCGAACGCGAATCCAGAAGCTATCGCCCCACTCGGTCGCTCTATTACTGGCCACTCTCTTTCGCTATCCTGCTCGCGGCGATACTGGCGCTGCTGCACTGGCGGGGCCGCGCATGATCGAAGCCCTGCATTTTTTACGACCGGACTGGTTTTATGCGTTCATTCCATTGGGCGTACTCCTCTACCTTATACGACATAACCAATCCTCTCATTCCAGCTGGCAGCGCGTTTGCGACCCGCAATTAATCCCGCACATCCTGCACCGGGCAAATAACACCACGCGCCGCTTACCGCTGTTTTTAGCGCTTCTCGCAGCTTCAATCACCATTGTGTCGCTTGCCGGCCCGGTCTGGAAAAAATTACCCACCCCCGTCTTCACTGATACCTCGGCACTGGTAATTGCACTGGATCTGTCCCAGTCGATGAACTCAAATGACCTCCGTCCCTCGCGCATCGCGCGCGCCAAATTAAAAACGCAAGACCTGCTGGCCGCACGCAAAACAGGCCAGACGGCATTAATTGTATATGCGGCCAGGGCATACACGGTGACGCCGCTGACTGAAGACGCCAATACCATACTGAATCTCCTGCCCACACTGGAGACCAGTTTGATGCCCGTTCAGGGCAGCGCTGCCGTCGCAGCGCTTGAATTGGCAACACAGTTGTTTGCACAGACCGGTATAGAACAGGGCGATGTATTATTAATCACTGACGATGCCTCCAACGTCGACATACAAACCGCAACTCAACTGCGTGAACAGGGTCATCGCGTTTCTGTGTATGCGGCAGGCACGATTGACGGTGCCCCGATTCCCCTCGATAGTGGTAGTGGTAGTGGTAGTGGTTATCTCACTGACCAAAACGGTGCGATTGTTATTCCAGTGCTGGCACGCGACACACTCCGGCAACTGGCAATGGCCGGCGGTGGCCGCTACGTGGAACTCCAGAACGATGATAGCGATACGGCCGAATTAACCCGCTTGTATGCGGCAAAAACGATCGGGGCAGATATCGACCCCACAGATTTATCCGCCGACACCTGGCGTGAAGAAGGACCGTGGCTGCTGTTGCTGGTCATTCCTCTGGCGGCACTCTGGTTCCGGCGCGGTTGGTTGGCCTGTCTGGCGGTTTTCTTTCTGCCCTTCGCCGAGCCGGTTTATGCGCTCGACGGGCAAAACCTGTGGTGGAGTCCGGATCAAAAGGCACAGCACCAGTTCAACCAGGGCAATCATTCTCAGGCTGCCAAACTCTTTCAACGACCGGACTGGAAAGCCGCCGCACTCTACAACACAGGCAACTACCTGCAAGCCATCAAAATCCTCGACACTCTGGACACAAGCGATGCCTACTACAACAAGGGCAACGCACTCGCCAAACTAAACCGCTTTCATGAAGCCATCAAGGCTTACGATGAAGCCATCAGGCGCAATAAAAATCACCATAATGCCAGGCACAATCGCCTTCTCGTTCAGCAGGCGCTATTAAACCAGGAGCACACCCCCAACCTGAAACCAGGCGAAGCCGAAGAAGACTCACAGGATGAACAAGGCACACCGCCACCTGATGGCAACCCACAAGACTCGCCATCCACACCGCAGGAGGCTGAAGACTCGTCTTCAGCCCAAGCGGCCCAGCGCAACCCGGACAGCGAGTCCGAAGAGGATGCACAGCCCGCAGACCGGGACAATACCGAACCGCAATCGGCAAACAACGATAGCGCACAACAAAACAGTAAGCCCGAAAACAGCGAATCTCCCTCTGAAGATCAGTTGCCCGACGAACAAATGACCGACGCAGGAGATGTCGATACAGACACACCGCAAGATGACAACGAGCCACCCCCCCCTGAAAATCCGGACAACGCCGAGCGTGACGAGCAACAACTTGTCACCGAGCAATGGCTAAATCGGATTCCGGATGATCCGGGTGGTTTATTGCGTAGAAAATTTCTCCATCAATACAGCAATCAAGCCACTCCACCGCAGAGTAACAAAACGTGGTAACGAGGAAACTATGAAAAAAATAGCTAACTTGTTCATCTGGGTTGTTTTTGTGAATCTTGTTGTGCCGACTTTTTCATCGGCTGCCAATATCACTGCGCGTGTCGATCATCAATCCATGGTGTACGGGGAATCGTTTGAACTGACGCTGCAGGCAGACAGCGCCGTGGAAAATCCACCCGACTTCAGCCTGCTGAAAAGAGATTTCAAAATTATTGATGTCCGTAAAAGCGCGGCAACCACCTGGCATCTGACCTTACAAGGCAAGCGTATCGGCATTTTCTCGGTACCGATGATTTATTTTGGCAAAGACCGTAGCCAGGCCATTCGTGTCGCCGTCAAACCAGTATTGAAAAAATCCAGCACCCGTTATAACGATAAGCCCATTATCCTTGAAGTGGAAGCCAATGTGAAAGAAACCTGGGTGCAGTCACAAATTTTATACACGGTGCGTCTTATGCAAAACATCAAGCTCACCAATATTGCCCTTGGCACAGTCACAACAAACGACCCTGATGCCATTATCGAAAAACTGGGTGCCACCGGAAAATATGAAAAAATGATCGCTGGCACACCCTATCTCGTTTCAGAAATACGCTATGCGGTATTCCCACAGCACAGCGGTGAACTGATTTTCGAACCCGTCCTGTTGCAGGCACGCATTTCCGCCGCCGCCAGCCGTGCGCTGCTAAATCAGTTTATGGAACAGGGCAGAACAAAAACGGTTCGATCCAGAAAAATAAGCATCAAGGTCAAGCCAAAACCTGCGCACATTAAAACCCACACATGGATACCCAGCAACGATCTGCTGCTAGTGGAAGAATGGAGTACCGGCAGGGAGAAAATTCGGGTCGGCGAGCCGTTAACGCGCACCATCACGGTTGCCGCCAGCGGTATATCAGGCACACAGCTACCCGACATCAAATTGACAACAGTCAATGGCATCAAACAGTATTCAGCACCACCCACAACGGAAGATGAACGTTCCGGCCAGGGTATCGTCGGTGCAAAAAAAATTCGTATCACCGTCATTGCCGCCAAAGAAGGCCGATTTATATTTCCGGCAATAACGCTCCCCTGGTGGAACACCGTCACTGGCAAACAGGAAATCGCCCGCCTGAATGAAACCGTTATTGAAACCAGCGGCGCTGCGGCGGTCAAAGTACAGGACAGGCCTCCCTCTGCTGGGTCGACGCGCCATGAAAATAAACCACCACCCACCGCGCCCCTTCAACCTGACAATAAGCCCTGGGCCTGGATCAGCCTGGCATTGGCGGCAGCGTGGCTGACAACCCTGTTGCTGTTCATTAGAAAAAGCCGCGCCGATAAAAACAAGGCAAACAGCACATTACTGACGCCAGACACTGATCTGCGCGCCCTGGAAAAAGCAGTACTCACGGCAGCGAAAGCCCAGCAGGCCCCACACTGCAAAGACGCGCTATTATCCTGGGCACAGGCCCGCTGGCCACAGATCCCCTGTAACAATCTCGCCGGAATCGCACGTTTGTGCACAAACGATCTGGGGCAGGAAATACTGGCACTCAATGCCCAGCTTTACGCCAACGAGCCAGGAGAATGGAGTGGCTCCCGGCTGGCCAGTGCCTTTCACCACTTCAAGCGACAAAATAGCCCATGCGGCAAGCGCCACCTCCAACCGAAACTTGAACCCTTGTTTAAAAACCGATAGTTTCGACTATCACACCATCAAGCATCCTGCTGGGATAGATCGGCTGACCAGGAGAGGAACATCACCCAGTCATGACCACTCTGAGGTAGCACATATCAATTCTTCTTTTTCAGCGTGGCACGCTCTTTTTCTACCAGAAAATCGACCACGGTCAGCATTTCCTTCAGGCCGCCTGCACGCATACGCTCAACTCGATACTTGCCATTTACGATAATTTCCGGAACACCGGCAGGTTTGTAAAGTCGGACACGTTCCGCTGCATGAGTCACCTTTGTTTTAATTTCTTGCGATTTAAATACCCTGGAGAATGCCTTTTTATCAACACCACGTGCAACAAAAAAAGCCTCCAGATCGCTTTCGGTGTTGATTACTTTTTGATCGACTACGATCGCCGTGAAAAGCGGGATATGTATTTCCTTCGCCACATTTAATGCTTCAATGGTATAAAAAGCCCGCGCATACAACACCATCGGTTTGTTCCAGATGGCCGGAATCACCGAGAAATCGACATCGCCGTCCTGCTGCTGCGCCCACCCCTTGACCAGAGATTCAAATTCATAGCAGTGAGGGCAGCCATAAGAAAACATCTCTACTACTTCAACCTTGCTCTTATCTCGCGTTGATACTGGTCGCTCCAGCACGACATAGTCCTCCCCAGCCGTAAATGTTCTCTTCTCTGCGGCTGGGGGCGGTTTACCGGGTATGTACCGGGTCGAGACGATAAACACATCCTTCTCCGGAACATTGGAATACTTGTCCACCTTATGCGTGGACAGTTTGGATATTTTATCAATGACGTCCATGCCCTGGCTTACCCGGCCAAACACCGTATAACCCGGCTGTACTTTTGACTTGTAGTCCAGATGTGCATTATCTGCGAGGTTAAGGTAAAACTGGGACGTCGCGGTATCGGGGTGCATCCGGCGGGCCATGGATATCGTACCCCGTAGATTCTTCAGCCGATTGGCCGACTCGTTTTTAACAGACTCGCGGGTTTTTTTGGCTTTCATCCCCTTGTCAAAGCCACCACCCTGAACCACAAAATTCGGCTCGACACGATGAAACAGGGTATTGTTGTAAAATCCCTCATCAACATAGGCAAGAAAATTTGCTACCGTCTTCGGCGCCTTATCCGGGTATAGCTCCAGAGTAAAAGACCCCATGCTGGTCTCAACAATCACCTTTGGGAACGAAGTTTCCGCAACAGCCCGAGCTCCAAAAAATGTCGGAACGAGCATCGTAATTAGAAAAAAATATAATCGCAGTTCAAATTTCATATTTATTACCTGTGTTTTTTTTAACGCAATGCTGCAACCTGTTGACTCTCGTGGGTCATTCGGCCCGGTGTCATTTAGCGGCTACGTTGACCGTCACGTTCTGCTTTTTCCCGGATTTAAAGGTCAGAATCATATTAACCTTCTGCCCGGTCTTCACTCGTCCTTTGCGCCCCATCAGCATCAAGTGCTTTCCTCCCGGCTCAAAAGCAATTTGCCCCTTACCCTGAATCGTCAGGTCAGTCACTTCACGCATTTCCATCATGCCTTCCACACTCACCATTTCATGCACTTCTATCTTGTCAAACAGCTCACTCTCAATAGAGAGCAGCGTAATATTTTGGTCACCGACGTTTGCCAGCGTCATATAGCCTGCATTCACTTTAGCGGCGGGGTGCGCTTCCCGAACCCAGGCTTGCATAATGGCAACCACATCGTCTTTATTGGCTAATACAGGTGTTTTCTTGTCTTCCAGCTCACCCCATTGCCGTTGTGTTTCCTCTTCCATATAGTCGAGCAAGGCCAGTGCCTCTTCCTTGTGCAGGCGCATGTTGGGCATGGCAAGATTGTTGTACTGTTTGTACAGTGCCATCGCAATCGGATCTTTTTTCTTCAACATCTGATCAGGCGCTTTCAGCCAATCGAGCAGCCATTGCTGCTCGCGGCGTCGGGTAACGCCCAGCAGATCCGGACCCAGGGCGCCAGCCAGCTCATTACCAGTGACGGAATGGCAAGAAGCACAGCGAGATCGGAATATCTGTTCGCCACGCGAAATATTGCGCAAATCGGGGGCCTTTGAGTAGTCCTTGACTTGCGGTGGAGCTTTCCAGCCCGTCAGCCAGTTACCTAACTGGTCAGCCAGTACATAGGGGTTTTCAAACGGGGCGCGCTTCATCCAGCGGCCAGTCTTCTGGTTGCCGATAATCATGCTTACATTGTGGTTCAGTGAACCATCCTGGATCTCTTGAATATACAGACCCAGTTTCTTGCGCAGTTCAATGATGTCCTCTTTATCTCCGGTGAGAAACATCCAGTTAGCCTTGAAACGCTTTCTGTATTCCGCAAGCACTTCGGGGGTGTCTCTTTCCGGATCGATACTGATCGAATAAAAGAAAACATCTTTACCCACTCGGTCGCCCATGATTTCCTGCACCTTAACTAGTTGCGCGGTCTCCAGCGGGCAGGTATCCGGACAGTGAGTGTAAATAAAATTGATTGCCACCACTTTGTCTTTGATTAGATCTTCAAAGAAATTAACGGTTTTTCCTTCGTGTGTGGTCAATTGGACATTGGGGAAATAATCTTTGCCCCAGTTCGCCATTGCGTTGGCAGCAGGAAGGCTGCCGATCAGAACCAGAGCGATGGCCGCCACCCAATGTTTCTTATACATAAGTATTCTCTTATCTGTTGTTTTTTTGGTAATGATTTACCAATATTAGTACCTGATTATCACAATAAAAAAAGTCCGCGGCGAGCACATACTGGCTTACCGCGGACTGATTACTTACTGGTAACTTTTTTTACCTTCTTGTCATTCAACAGGCTTGTCGTTACCGACGGGTTTACGAGGGAAACCGAAATCGGTTCTCCCAGCATTACGCGCATTATGAATCACCCTGTCGATAGTGACCGGCGTTGGGCAGTTCACGATATGTGGCGAAAGCGGGTTAGCGAAATCGAAGTCATCCACACGAACGCCGTTGGGATCGTTATCACCCTGTGCAATACGGGGTGGTGCCGGCCATTCCAGGATTTCGAGTTCGCCATTCGCCCTGGCCTGTTTCAAATCCCTGAACCCTGTGAGGACGCGGTCTGCCGGTTTCAGCCAGTGCGCGAAACCAATATGCCACATCGGACTATAGGTCGCTTCCGGCATGAAGTAGGACGGCAAACCGGTCTGACTACCGAATGGTCCACCACCGTTACCGATACCGAAGCCATCAGGCAGACCACCTTCACCACCGTCCGTTGTTGCTGGTTGTGGCATAGGCGGGAAGCTCGGATGAATCCGTTTACCCGGTACGAACTGCACCAGCGGTACTGCCTGGTTCGCCAGGAACTCGTGCTTCGGTACATTCGGTACACCCATCGCAATAGCGGGTCCCAAAGGCCAGCTATCGAGCACGATGTAGTATGGCAGATAGTCACCATCGCCGGACCAGGACTTGTGCAGCTTCAGGGTTACCCAAGGCGGGTTCGCCGCGACATCGATATCGATGACGTGACCTGACCAGTCCTCACGACCCCATTGCAGGCCGTTATAGGCGCAGCTACCGAGGCGATTTGGCGGGAGGTCAGGCAAGGACACACAGCCCTTATCGACACGGTTCTGCTCCCAGATCTCGGAACCCCAATTTATGAAGATAGTATTGAACACCATTTCCTTGCCATTGTAGTTAACAATGCGCAGGGGTGAATAGGTGTTTTCATTACTATCATCAGGGATTTCAGCAGGGTTACCACAGACTTCACCAGGCAAGCCACCGAAGTTAGCCGGATCATCGTCCGTATCTCTACGGCAGTTCGGATTGGCTCTCACCGGGTTAGGCAAATCACCGTAGAAGGTGAAGTTACCATCCGCATCGATCTCCGCCGTTGCAGCCGCTCTCGGATCAACACCGGTCAAACCACCGGCCCAGGCAATACCCAGCTCCTCAGCCGTTTTCTCGTCACTGACATCGTGCATGATGAAGAACACTTCAGTCTCATTACCGTCCGCATCTACATTGATGCCTCGGCTAAGCTCGAAAGTGATTGCACCACGCTCGTTGGTGGGGATGCTGCCACCAGGCAGCAGCTCCGAGTACTCATCACCAAGGAACTCGTCATTGACCGTCACTTCACCTGCGCCGTTGCGCAGATCCGCTACCGATATTCGCGTTGAACCCAGGTGATTGATGGTGACCCCGTTCTTGATCCAGACATCGACTGAATCAAGCTCTATGCCGCCATCAAGACCAACGCCATCGCCTTCACGGAAGGTTGGCAGTGCCACTGTGTCGACATAGCTGACGCCGTCCCAGGTCGGAATCGGTGTCGGCATTAACTTGACCTGTCCCGGATTCTCGATATCCCAACGTAACAGCATAGCGTGATCTTCGTGCTGGGTATTGTGGCAGTGCTCCATGTAGGTACCGGCAAACTCCCTGAAGCGCAAGGCAACTTCAACCATGTCACCACTATCAGGCTGCGGACCTAAACGGTACACGTCCTTACGTGCCCACTTCTCCCATTCCGGCGGTGCAACACCGTTACGGCGCAGGATAATACCTTCCTCGAAGTGGATGTGGATCGGATGGCTCCAGTTACCGCTGTTAAGCAGGCGCCAGATTTCCAGACCACCGGAGTTTAGCTTGGGCGCCGCAGTAAGGCGGCGTGGATCCATACCAAAGCCCTTGCCGCCGTCGGTTTCGATTACCCAGGGTTTTTCATCCGTAGGCTGTCTTTCGAACTCGAACGTGCGGTGCAGTGCATTAGCCAGCTCTTCTTCGGTTGGCATGCGCAGCGGGATCAGTTTCTTGCCACCGGCTACGAACTCGGCAGGATCAAGGCTCTGATCGTGACCGTCGTACTTCGCAACGCGGAACTCCAGGAACTTACCAACAACCGGGTCACCATTAATCCAGCGATCCGGCAGACCGTCGTTGTTTTCATCAACCTGCTGCGGCTGATAAACGCCACTCACAACCTCAGGCAGCGGGATCCGTACATCGGTCGACTCACCATTCTTGTGTTGTAGCAGGTTAACCATGTACAACTTGGCACCGGGCTTGAATTCACTGAAATCAACAATGATGTCATAGCGTTCGGCAATACCCTGGGTGGGCAGCTCACCGTTCTCCATATAGACAGTGTGCTCCATAATGTTGCCGTCATTGGCGATTAAATAGAAGGGTACCGGGTTACCGGACTCGTCAACCATCGCGACCTTGAAGTAACGTGACACGGAACCATTTAACAGACGGAAACGGTATTTGCGCGCACGCACATCCATGTACGGCTTGTACAGCCAGTTGACGGTCATTACGTCACCAATAAAACCACGCAGATTAAAGGGGTTAAACCACAACTGGCCGTCTCTGTCCCAGGCTTTTTCAGCGAGTAACAGATTCACGTCGTAATCGCGATTACCCCAGTCCAGTGCCGTACCGGAAGGCAGTCTCAGATTGACGCCATCATCAATCCCTTCGTTACCACGGTCAAGCGCACTGTAGTAGTTCATCATCGCAGCGTTGCCCTTGTAGACATTCTGCGCCGTGAAATCAAGCATATGATCGTGGAACCAGTGCGTACTCATGGTCTCACGCCAGTCGCCTGGTATTTTCTTGATTCCACCATGACCATCCGGCGTGCCAGCACGCCTGTCTTTCGAATTGGTATTAATGGAATCGGTACCGGCCAGCGTCATCGGCCAGCGATAATCATAGAACTGACCCGGGAAGAAGAAGCTATTAGCATAACCGTCACTCTCCGCCGGATTATGGCCGTTGTGCTCATGGGTAGTAATGGTATGCACACCAAAACCCTTATTCGCCGCCACGTCGATAGGCAGTGTATTGTAGTGCCGCATCAATACTGGCTCACCATAACGAACGTTCAGCAGCTTCGGTGGCAGGGTACCATCGAATGTCCACAGAGAATTGGGATCCTGAATCGGCATATCTGGGTGGAAGCGGATATCAATACCCTCTGTGGTACCTTCAAATCCAGGAAGACCCGTCGTATTATGATACAGACCCTTACGACCAAACTCACCCTTCTTGTAGCGATGGGTCTGTTTGCCATCACGAACACCACCATTGGTGCGAGCACCCGCCTGCACTGTCTGGAAGTAAGTCTTAGGTTTGAACTCGTCCCAGCGCTGGTGCGACCAGGCAAGACCTGGCGGCCGACCTTCAGCCGGAGGGTCAATCAGATTACGTCCCAGAAATTTCTCGATCTGCCGCTCCCAGGGGTTTTCGTACTTGGTATTAGCGTATTTGGTTGGTATCGGCCAGATAGACTGGGAAAGGAATCTATCCAGCTTGCGACCTTTGGGGCTACTCTGGGCATCTACCGGCTTCGGCAACGGTTTCCAGTGGTGTGGACGCTTCTTTTTCTTCAAATGAAGACGGTCTGTACCAAATTCCTCAAAGCGCAGCATCTGCTGGCTAAAGGGGCTGGCACCGAACAGCGGGCTGGGCGGCCCATTGGTTGGCACATTGAATATGCCGTCAACGCGCTGATCCGCCTTTTGTAGCACGTTATTTGCCTCAACATCGTGAGGCGATTCAGTAATACCACCCTCGAAGGTTCCCTGATTCGCGTCCGGCAAACCTTCGAGTGCACTGCCATCGGCATCGATTACCAGCGGGGTGAGACCCGACGGGTCGTCTACCGGTGGCTTTTCCTTGTCCTTGTGATGATAATCTTTCGCGCTGACGCTGGTCGAACCAACTGCAAAAATCAGCGACGCCATTCCAACGGTATGTATCGCCCGCTGGATAGCGATATTTCCTGCCTTGAGTACGGCTCTTCTTGTTTTCCTCATATGCCCTCTCCATTCAACTTTAATAACTCAGGGGTTAAAACCAGCACTAGCCTCGCCTAAACCGCTACCGATCTACTCGGCTGATGACATCGGTCTACTCAACTGCCCGCAATCGCTATTCAGCACGGCAAGCGCCAGTGTATGATGCTTTCCTAGTACCACCCCGCAAGAAAACACCTTCGTAATCAATGCTAAACTAAGCCCAGCTCCACACTTGTGGATATAGATGGCAGCCTCTAGCATCGCTCACCTCAGGTTCAGAACCTGGGCGAAGTGCGGCCTTAAACCACACTTGAGCAGCATACTGTCAGGGTTTTCCCTGATGTTCAGTAACCTTTCATACCGTACTCGCAAATATTTTGTTTTTTTCTTATCTCAATCTGGGCAATAGCGTACTTCTCTACAACCAAATAACAGTTTTGCCTGAAACTCGTCATCCCGTTCCATCTCGTCATTTGCCATTTTCGTTTAATGCTAATACTGAGTTAAACGTAGTGGTCAGCCACCAGGATCAAGTTATGAGTTTATCGAATAACGCCGCGGTTATTGCCGAGAAAAATTTCTGCCCTTACTTAATGGTGCAATGGAACAGACATTTTCTCTGCATCCAGGGACATCCAGAATGGATAACCAATTATTCTCGGGCACGAAGTAATGATCGGCGCGTAATAATTCCGGCACCACGAATTGAAGCAGGTCTGGCCTCACTGCACACTGAACTAAACAACACACTCTTTGCACGCTGGATTATCGATTTTGTACGACAATAAACACGCATCTCTCTTACCTGAACATGAACCGATGGTAATCCAGCTAAATAGAAGCCCGAATTTTCCGGGCCTCAATTATCGTGCTTGAGTAATTTTCTGCGATAAAAAGGCAAACACCTCAAACGCAATAACGCGTGGTGGTAATTCACCTAACACCGCTAATAGCCGGTTAAACATTCCCGGTATCACCGAAAACCTGCCTTTCTGATAACCGGCATAGGCCAGCTGTGCTATCTTTTCTACCGAGACCGTATGCGGAGTTCGATAAGCACGCATCGTCGTCGCATCGGCTGTCTCAACAAAATCCGTCATGGTCGTGCCAGGGGACAGCAATGTTATAGTGACCCCCGTATTTTTTAATTCACGAGCCAGACCCCGGCTAAAAGCCCGGACATAATGTTTTGAAGCGACATAGCTTGCCCAGTTCGGTGCACCGGGAAAACAGGCTACGATCGAACCGACATTTATAATATGACCTTGCTGACGACCCAGCATGGGCTGCAAAAACAAATGAGTTAGATTCGTCAATGACACCATATTAAGTTGCAACATCCTGCTGACATCGGCAAGTGTATTGTCAGCAAAATTTCCGGTCATACCCACACCCGCATTATTAATCAAAATATCGACGCATATATTCTCCTCCGCTAACTGCTGAAACAGCTGCTGAGGGGACTCCTGTCGGGCAAGATCTATTGCAATGATCTTGACGGTGACAGCGTATTGATTTTCAATGCTATCCGCAGCCTGTTCGAGTTCATTTTTGTGTCTGGCAACCAGAATTACATTATGTCCATTGCGGGCAAATTCATTTGCGACAGCAAGACCAATCCCTTTAGAACCTCCCGTTACCAGTACATTTTTGTTCGCAACATGGTTCATGATGTGTTCCCTCTCTATTCAGGCTGCGTCGTTGATTTAAAGTCTGGAAAATATCTTAATAATTCGGCAACCCGTTCAGGTTTATCAATCTGCACAAAATGTCCCGCGTCTTCGATTAAAAATAGCTCCGACCGGGGAAACAATCGGTGAAATTCTTGTGCCACCCCGATATTTAGATAAGGATCATCGGCACCAAAAATAATACGCACAGGACGAGTAAATGATTCTAATTCTTCTGCCATAGCGTTGTGTTTGGCAACTTCTTCAAGCAGAACTTTGTTCAGGCTAAAAAAGGCGGGGCGAATAGCAAAAGATTGATGGGCAAGTATTTTAATCACCTTGTCGCGCCGTTCAACTGTGCTGATAAACTTTGTTAACTGCTCGCTATACCCGTTAAACCAGATATAATCACTTTGCGTTGCCATAAAAACAGATACATCTCGATACAATCCCGGGGTTGAAAACCTGGCTATTGCCTCGGGGGCTTTGAGGGTGGGCATTGGACCATAAAAGGTATTGAGTAAAACCAACCCTTTTGTTTTATCCGGGTGGGCTAATGCCCATTCTATTCCAGGTGGACCGGATGCATCGTGTAGCACCAATACCACTTCGGTGAGTTTTAACTGAGTAATAACACGGTCCAGATCATCACGTAAACTGGCAAAATCATATTTATAATGTTCAGGTTTATCTGAATCTCCCCACCCCGTAAAATCGAAGGTAACGATATGTCGATCAGGGATCATCTCGGGTACTAACCAGTCATAAAGATGCATGCTATCGGGAAAACCATGCAACATTATCAGCGTAGGCCTGCTACCTTTAGTGCCAAATTCCCGCACATGAATCTTTATGCCATCGCGTTGTACAAAGTGAGTGATATAGCCTGTCTTCGCCTTGAAGGCTCGTTCATGCTCATCAAAAAACGCCTGTTGATCGATTGTCGTACATGCCGACAAACCCAGTATCCCGCTCGCTAAAATTAAAGCCACCCATTTCTTTAGCATGATTATTTATGCCTCTCTAGTAACTTTCAAAATGAAAGTTACTAGATCTTAGTCAAGTTACTTTTTAATTGCAAGTTACTAACAGGCATGCTAGCTTAATAAAATGGCTGACAACCGGATTCGTCCGTTAAACTGTATGCGTTCGCCCTGCCCAGTGGCCTGTACACTGGACATACTGGGCGATAAATGGACCTTGCTGGTCGTTCGCGACCTGTTTGTTGGGAAGAAAACCTATGGGGAATTTCAAAAGTCGCCTGAAAAAATACCCACGAACATTCTGGCCGACCGCCTAAAGCGATTGCTGGAATTCGGCATCATCAGTAAAACCCCCTACCAGCAAAACCCACTACGCTATGAGTATTCTTTAACGGTAAAAGGGCGAGAACTTGGTCCAATATTAAAGGCGATGGTAGCCTGGGGCGAAAAACATGTACCTGGAAGTAAGGCACTAATGCAACCTGCAAACCCTAACTCATAAAATCCTGATCTAACCTCATGCGAGAATAATCAATAATTCAAGACTATAAAACATGCAGTCAACAGGATAGTTTTTTAGCTGTTGATTTATATTGCTTTACAGAATTGTTTTCTCTTCATTAAACGGTAAAGGAAAATTTTTCTGAGTTATCGATAATTTACAAAATTACTGGCCCCTATTAGTTTACTCATAGTCGACAGAATTTATCTTTGCAATAAGAAATGTTCGTTCATGTATTTTGTGTGATAAAAGAGCAAACAAAACAATCCATTTGGAGCATAGCCACACATAATCATCTATACGACAGACTTTAACTCACAAATTTTCCTATAATGCCATAAGTTTCAGGTGCTCTGGATTTGCAATACGAATGTATCCTCGCGCCAGCGATACCCAGCCGTTGGTTTCGAAGGTTTTAAGATGGCGTGACACCACTTCTCGAGCAGTACCTAAACGCACGGCCAGATCCTGGTGTGTGGTTATGATCTCTACTTTATCACCCGCCAACTCCAGCAAAGTTTTTGCCAGGTAACGATCTATAGAATGGGCGGATATTTGTTCCATTCGCAAAACCACATCAACCAGACGTTCTCCAAATTTTTTGAATACAAAGTGTCGAAATGCTGATGACTGGTCAATAGCCTGCTCAAACAGAGAGGCATTAATGGTGAAGGCCAGTAAATCGGTTTCAGCCACGATGCCAGCAGGGAAAGACTCGTGACTTAACAAACAGGAGGTGGTCAATACGCAACTGTCACTGGGTCCTACATAATAAAGTAGAACTTCTCGACCGTTTTCGGTCAGGACATGAACTCGCGCCTGCCCCTGAACAACAAAAAGATAATGCTCACAACATGTCCCCGGTGAAATTATCAGTGAACCTGCTGGTACGGATACCTGCCCAGCCTGTTTCATTATATTTTGCAGAACAGGCTCAGCAGAACAGGACAGTTCTGGATAAACGCTACTCCAGAGCAGATCTTGTTTATTCATATGGGATTCCAGTTCATTTGCGTTCATCGTTATAGCCTTCATTTTTAGAAAGGTAAAATCAGCGATGTAACTCTAATCATACACCATTCCCGCTATATTAATGTGACTCTAGTTACTAACTTGCCTGTTTCTTATTCTCTGTGACTAAGTCACACATTATGCGAGTTGCGATCCGGTAAAGTCCGAGCCTGTAGGTAAATTTAAATTGCACTAGTAAGGAGACTTCTATGAAAATTAATCACATTGGTATTGCTCGGCATTTACGATTTGTGCCCATATTATTAGTCATATTTAGTATGTTGAGCATTGCAGCTAATGCGGGGGCATCCAGAGAACATAAAAAACATGACGGAAAAAAGAAATGGAAAAAATCTATTGTCATAAAAACCCCTGTTTATGCTGCGATTGGTGGTGAATTTAGCGATGACCCATACAATCCCAGCATTACGATCAAGATACCAGCTGGAGCCTTGAGCGAAAATGCAAAGTTGATCGTCAAACGTAAAAAGAAAGCGCATGAACCCGGCGGCACACTAACTGCATCGGGAGCGGTTTATAAAATCTTGTTAAAAAAAGCACACCATAATAAAAAAGACAAGACTCATCTTAAGCTACACCACCCGATTGAAATTGCCCTTGCCACCGATAGTGCTCCGCAACATCCACAATTAGGGGAAGTTGCTATCTACCGTAATGGTGGCTGGACTCGGATGATGGCTAATTTTTATCGCGCTTCAGATTCGATGGTATTAACCAGAACAAAAAGTACCAAGCTTAGCCTGCGCGCAGTATTTCGTACCTTACAGGCACGCAGCGGACCTGAGGTAGATCGGGGTCGTGAATTATATATGAATGAGACCTGGGGTGACGAAGCCTTATGGGGAGATTTCTTTGAGCTGCATAAAGTTCTTAATGCCGTAACCCCTACCGATGCTGTCAATATCGGAGCACAAATAGATATTACCAAGGTGCCTCAGTTTATTGTTGATGTCATGTTAAGTGATGATTTTGCGGCTAAACAAGCAGCGCTTCAGGATCCGGCCGTTGCAAAAATATTGATGGCGGCCGATGCGGTTATTGGTGTTAAGGGCGTTTATGATGATCCCAACAACCCAACCGTTATGACCTCGGTTGGTCTGAGCTGTGCCATTTGCCATGTAAAGGTGACCCCCACGTCGTTTCAACTTGAAGCTGGCGCTGATCCTGTTCCACTTCCAATAGGTTTTCCAGTTTTAGGCCCTCCTAATAACGATCTGGACGCGGGCCTGTTATTATCGTTTACACCACGCGTACAAACTGGATCAGAAAATGTCAACATAACCGAATATCAAACCTGGGGACCGGGTCGAGTTGATCCACGCTTTTTCCCGAACAACCCATTTAACGATCACGTGTTCAATCCCAGCAGTATTCCACAACACTGGAACTATATAGATCTGGCTGAACAGGGCTATGCTGCCACCTGGATAGGTGTATTACAAACTCGCCCCGACAACCACTCACTGGCAAGTGCACCTGAATGTGGTATTGATCTGGTGCTGGATCGAAACGGTGCATGGGGTACCCCTAATGCGTCTATTAAGAATATTGAAATTGGTAACCCATTACCCCAGGAATTTCTTGACCGACTGGTCGTTGCTGACAGTGCCGAGCCTGGTAATGACCTGCGCAAACAGGATTTACTGGATGTTGAGGCCTTCCTGCAAAGTATTGTAAGCCCTGCCCCTGGTCCTTTTGACGAAGCCAAAGCCGAACACGGATGGCGCCTGTTTTATGGTAAAGCCAATTGTGCAGCCTGCCATAGTTCGGGAGAAGGTACGGGTGCGGAAGGAAAATACTTTACCAATATTGTCGAAAATCCACCTCAAGGTCTGTTATCTATTGGTATTAAAACGCCTGGACTTAGAGGTCTGATGGTAACCGCGCCTTATTTTCATGATGGAAGCGCAGCCACGTTAGCGGATGTTGTTAAACGCTATACCTCACCTGACATTCCAGAAGTCCCCGACCTTTATGATGATGAGCAGGCTGCGCTTGTTGAGTACATGAAAAGCCTGTGAGTTTAGATAAGCACTACACGTTTGAACGGCCTGCATTTTTACGCAGGCCATTTAAACTTTTCAATTGATACCGCCACAATACTTAAGGAGATAAAACATGTTGAATTACACGCGGACGGTTCTAAAGGCCGTTATTCTATTTACATTCCTGTTGCCGTTACCGGTTATGGCCGATTTCATTACCTTATCCGGTACCCTAGGGGCCGCTAACCAGAATGGTTCCGATCCGGCTCGGGTTACCGATCCTTTAGGTGTTGTTCCAACCGAAGCGTTTGGATCTATCCATGCGGTACTGGATACAGCGAATAACAGCCTCGATTTTACTCTGGACGTTACGGGCATCTTTGTTGATGAGTTGCGTAACTTTGGTCCCAACGGCACCCCAATTCATTTGCATCTCTCCGGCGGTGGTGAGCCGGGTAACTTTGGTCCCATTGCCATCGATCTATCGTTGAATGCAACTGAATCTGATTTTGTGCCAACGGCAACTGGTTTTCAATTTTCCAGACAACATATTTCGATTTTGCTTGAAGACCAGGGCAATATTCAGCTAGGTATGCATCCAGGTAATGATCAAATCGTTGATGCTTTGCAATCGGGTAATATGTTTGTTTTGGTACACTCGACCAAAGATATCTTTATAAATAACACCGGGCCTGTACCTGGATTTCCATTCGGTGAGATACGTGGCAACATCAGCCGAGTTCCTGTTGCAGTGGAATCTAATACAGCTGCTGGTATGGACATCATTGCACTAAAAGATGCTGTTGATGTTCCCAGTGCCGTGGCTGAACTGATCGCTGGCCTGGAACACAAAGGTTTCACTATCCCGCTTGTAATCGATCATGCTGCCGCCGGTGCCAGTGTTGGTTTAAGTCTGGCACCCAATACCGTGATCTTTGCTCGTCCAACTCTTAAGCTTGAGAAGAAACTGCTGAACAAAGGCACCACCCTCGGCATTGATTTACCTTTGAAGTATCATGTATTTGAACAAAATGGTGTCGTCAAATTGTCGGTGAATAACCTGGGGTATCTTATTGACCGCCATGATTTGTCTATTAAAGATGTTGTTTTACATCTGACAGATAAGTTGATAAACCAGTTTGGTACGTCAGGCCCAGAAGGACATGGTTTACTGACCATTCAAAGCACACGCTCTTTTGACGAAACGGTGCAGGCGGTACAGGATGCCATTCTGGCAAACACCGGTGCAGGGATTCCACTGGTGCTGGATTACAGTAGCAAGACCGCATCGAAGAAACATCATCATAAGCGTAAGGTTAAACCCGTCAAAGCGGTATTAATTGCCTTTGGTGATCCAAAAGTGGGCACGCAATTGATGCAGGCTGATCCAAGGATGGGTATTGATTTGCCACTAAAATTCCTGGTCTGGGTCGATAAATACGGTAATGTGCAAATTACCCATGACGATTTGAAATTCATTGCCGGAAGAGTTCATCTGCAAGGTTTTGATGATCGTATAGGTGCAATTGCTAACGGTCTTAATTTTCTCGCCTCGCTTGCAGCTGGGCTGGAATAATAGACACTCATATCAGCCAGCCAGGCTTCTTGTCGGAGAGGGAGACTGATTCGTCGTTATGATAAAACGGTGCGACTCGATGTTTATCATCGAGTCGCGCTACTTTATTGCATACCACCCTGTCGGCGTCATAGCCGCTTTATCTTAATCTTAATGGGAGATATCTATTTTTAATACAACTCCGATGACGTCACCAATCCGAATTTTCATACACAGCCGATAATTTAAGTGTTTGTTTGTATGTATGTAATTCCGAGCCTATTTGCTCTTTTGTATATCTTGTATAATGTACCAAAAAGCACATTCTGAAAACCGGTTTGTCTATAAACTGCGCCCCAGTACCGTTACAAAGAGCATGCTAACTAGATTCGCATACTGACGTATTATACAAAAGAGCTCATTATTTGATGATAAATGTTGTTTACGCATTGCGCGTACTTATCTATTCCATCTGCCTTATTGTCGCACTAGGGTCTACCGTTTCTTCAGCAGAACCCCAGCAACAATTCCTTGTCCTGCCAGAAATTAACTATCTACACGAACAATCTGATGCACTAGGTGAACATAGTGGCGACTTTAATGCCAGCCTCGATCTCCTTTATGCGCTGGATGTTAACCAGTTCCGATTCTTCACTGAAATCATTGCCACTGATACAGATGCCCGCAACGGTAGCAGCAATATCGAACTGGCGCGATATCATGCGGGTTATGAAACATCTTCTGGCACAACTCTTCTGTTCGGTCTTTTCCAGCTGAATCAAGGATATTGGAATAAGGCGTTTCACTTTCGCAATTACATTCAGCCATCCATCCTGCCGCCAGGAATCGCTTCATTTGAACGAGAAGGTGGAGCCCTGCCAGTCCACGTTACGGGTGTTAATGTTTCTCGCCGCTGGGCGCTACGTAAAAACTCAGCATTATATGTGGAAGCCAGTTTTGGAGCTGGAACAAAGTTCGACGGCAATCAACTTAAAAATTACGATATATTTAATCCTGGCACTGGCAGTAAACCATCCAGCAGTCTTCGCCTGAGTTATCTTCCAAACCAGGATCTGGATACGGAGATCGGGATTTTCTTTGTTGATAACCGCGTACCGATTCTAAACACACCGTTTACAGAAAATAAGCAAAAAGTTTATGGCAGTTATTTCAATAGTAATTTTGATGCGCTGCGTCTATACGCTGCCGTGTACTGGATCAATAACGAGTTAAATGCAGCCACTGAAAACCAAAACGATAATTTTTATAGCGCCTGGCTACAGAGTGATTACCGCATCAATAAAAACTGGCTCCCTTATTTACGTATTGAGCACAGTAACGGCAATGCATCAAGCCCGTATCTTGCATGGTTTCCTAAATTTGTACGTGATCGCAGGCTGCTAGGATTGCGCTGGGATCTTATTGAGAACCACGCACTTAAATTTGAATACGCCAATACTACCTTCCTGCAAGAAGATTCCAACCAATGGGCCATACAATGGAGCATGATTTTCCCATGAAATTCATTTGCTCGCCCCCGCTCATTTTATTCTGTCTTGGTATCGCGTCACTCAGTCAGGCTATGGAGTGCCCTTTACTAATGGTTGCCAGGCACGACGCGCCCGTTGAGCAACTAACGCAAAAGGAGATTCGACGACTTTTTCTCGGTGTTGCCCATAAAACTCCGAGTGGACAACTACAGCCAATTCGTAATACATCTGATCACATGTTGCAGGAAGTTTTTCTACAAAAGATCATGTTTATGTCCAAGAATACCTATCATCGTGCGTTAGCAAACCATCTAGTTCGGAAACGCAAAGCCGGACCCACAAAGTACCCGGACATAGATAAACTCATCAAAGCGTTACAGGATAATTCCAAACTTATTAGTTACATATGGAAAACTAATTTACCCGCAGATGGTACACTCAAGATCCTGCTTAGCATACCATGCAAAAATAACTGACCAGTATCTGATACCTTACCAACCACAAAGAAAGCTGCCCGATAAAATAGAAATTCATAGACTCAACCAGATTCCAAACCATTAGCGACCACAGTTAAATGCGTTCATAACGCCAGTTCGCATGCTTTAACTGGAAATTATACTTTTTTACCAGGGGCAACACATGTATCATAAAACCTCCTCGATACCATACGTCACAACAGGGGGGAAAGCCTGCTCGAATCTGCTTTTTAGTTAACATCTTAAAGAAGTAATATTTGCTCTTATAATATGCCACTAACTAATTACTGATGATAATCAAGCAATATAAAGCCCGTGACCACCACTCATCTAAAAGATCCTGAAACTCTTTGGTATTTTCCATTCCGCAGCCTCTCAAGTCGTTTGTTACTCATGTTATTTTTGACAAACCTGATACTGGTTCCTTTGTTGATTATTTATGTATTAGATACAGCCGCGCAAAATTATAAAGATCGTTTCATCGACCAGGCACGTAGTGATGCCCAATGGATTCATTCTCTGTTAGAAACGTCGCCATCCAGAAGCGATGCACAAACCCTCATGGAAGAGCTGGTTCTGAACGCCTTTCGACAGTCAATACAACTGCTTGACGCGCAAAACATACAACTCGCAGGTGCAGGTATTGCACTCGATTCGCCCATCACGAACCTGAACGAGGATTTCAAGTTTGGGCAACACGAGGATCACCTGTACTGGATCAGCTTGCCCCTACATAAAACAGGCACTGATATCACTTCTACCCTACGGCTAGCCTATGATGAAACTCCCATTGTGGAGGATATTAACAAACTCTACGCTCGCAGCCTTCAACTTGCTTTTTTATACCTGGTGTTGATTGCCGTTGCCGTTACCGGGTTTAGCCGCTATCTGGCTGTTTCTTTAAATCAACTACGTAAAGCCGCCCACCGCATAGCGACTGGCGATCATGACGAACAGTTTCTACCCCGTAGTCGCACCACCGAAATCGTTGGGTTATCCAATGATCTCGAACATATGCGTCAACAATTACTCGAACGCAGTAATCGGCTTAGCGAGCAAACTCAACACTTGCGTTCTTTACTGGATCAAATCGCCGAAGGTGTGGTTACTTTCGAGGATGATGGCACTATAGTCACCTGCAATCCCGCTGCCTTGACGTTATTTGCCTGCCCGGCTGGCATCCCTGCTAATCTCAGGATAACGGACTGGCTACCTGATCTACAAATACCCCGCTGGTCTGAAAACGGTAGTTATCCATCTGTACAAACCCACCTCAATCAGAAACATACAGATGAACTTATGACGATTGAAATGACTATAAGTCCGATAAAACACAAGGATCAGCAGCAGTTTTTAGGATTAATCCGCAACATTAGCGAACGTAAACGTATTGAAGACGAACGTAGGCAACATTTCGACGGGCTGGCTCACGCCAGACGACTGAGTAGCCTCGGTGAGATGGCTGCTGAGCTGGCTCACGAACTGAACCAGCCATTAGCCGCGATCAACCTTTATATACAGGGATGCCTGAAACGTCTGGAGAATTCCAGCGCCTACCCCTCGGAGATAACTGTGGCGATAAAAAAGGCCAGTCTACAAGCACAACGAGCTGGTGAGATCATTAGCCAGATTCGTAGCTTTGTAAAAAAAGCCACTCCCAAACTTAGAAAAACTGATCTTAATCAGTTAATTACTGAGACCGTACAACTGCTAGAAAAGGAACTTGCCGCCGTCCAGGTTGAATTCAGACTTGATAAAAATCTACCTATGCTCAATATTGATCGCCTGCAAATACAACAAGCCCTCATTAACCTTATTACTAATGGGGTTGACTCCATGCAGACAATCCCCGCTGAGGGCAGACAATTGACTCTTCGAACGGTACAACACGATCACGATGTTACGATAGCCATCGAGGACTGTGGTCATGGCGTTGCAAAAAATATCTCTAATCAACTATTTAGTGCTTTTGCCAGCAACAAGGAATCCGGGCTGGGACTGGGTCTTGCCATTAGCCGCACAATCGCAGAAGAGCATAATGGCAAACTTGATTTTCGTAGACGTACTAAAGAGGGGACAATATTTACCCTGACCTTACCTATCACCGATAAAAACGCTCAAACTGATGAACACCATACATAAAAAATCTCGCTCGAATAATCGTTTTAATCAGGTATCCATTCCTATATGTTAATTAACCTTAAATTTTCAGGGATGCCTGCACCCGGTCGCACTAAACGCCGAACGAGAAATATATAACTGACCGAATCGGTGGAGCAGCGTATCGATAGTCGCCATGACAAACGATAAGATAAACCTCTCTGCCTGGCTAACAGCCGAGCGTAAATTCTGATATAAAGTAAACATGTCGCAGACATAATTTAATATAACTGGAAGTCATAATGAAACAAACAGGAACCATATATATAGTTGACGACGATCCCGCGGTACGTGATTCGTTACATTGGCTAATTGAAAGTTTAGGTTATCCCGTCAAAACATTTGAAACGGCTCAAACCTTTCTGGATCAATATTCACCTGAAACCGAGGGCTGCCTGATACTCGATGTTCGATTACCTGGTATGAGTGGTTTACAGCTTCAGAAAAAACTTTTGGAAAACGGCTCCGACCTGCCTGTCATCATCATCACTGGGCATGGCGACATTCCTATGGCCGTTCGTGCTTTGCAGATCGGTGCGTTGCATTTTCTGGAAAAACCATTTCGCGATCAGGAAATTCTCGATCATGTACAGGAAGCCTTAGAGGTGTCACAAGCCAGAAAAACAACCCGTATTAAAAAAGAAGCGATCCAGAGCCTGATCGAAACACTCACTCCGCGTGAATATCAAATCATGCAGGACATCGTCAGTGGTGCAACAAATAAGAGCATCGGAGCAAAAAATGATATCAGCGTTAAAACCGTAGAGATTCATCGTATGCGTGTTATGCATAAAATGCGCGCAGATTCTCTAGTTGACCTGGTTAAAATGATGCTTTTTATAAACCACGACCGTTAAGTCAAATCGAGAAATACTATTCTAATATGTAAAGCCGGATATATTTAGACGAGGGTTCACTGATACCAGTGTCGTGCCTTAACAAAGGTTGTGCAAACACTACAGGTTAAAGCTACTCTGGAATGAAAAGTGGGTGCTTTCGAATATTATCCAGCTTTTTCCTATTTCCTCCCGGTATTAAGCTTCAAACACCCGCTTTGAATAATAATTGAGCGACCGATTCACTGTTAAATTGTTCCTGCTGTCACATTTCCCTGTTCCCACGCTTTACATTTATATAAAAAAGGGAGTATATATACCTGTGCGAATTTGAATTGCTATTCTAGCTAAAGGGAATTAGGCCATGCCAGCCCACCCTGCCCGTAAACAACTGCAAAAAGAACTAGCCGTTTATGTAAAGCCTGAGACAATTAAAGGCATGATACTTTTTGTTGTCGATATTTCCATGTACATACTTGCCATTGTATTAGTTTTAGCATCTAGCTCATGGATATTAAAACTCATTGGCGGCATTATCGCTGGAATAAAAATGGCCAATCTCTCCACTCTGGCTCATGATGCGGCACATAATTCTTTAACAGGTTCACGCACACTCAATAAATATCTTGCCATTATTGGATTCACGCCGGGTCTTTTCAATTATGCCTTATGGTTACACGATCATCATTTTTTACATCACAGAAAAACCAACGAGGAACATCCCGATTCATACGTCCCGCTCTCGAAACAGGAATACGATGCGTTAACCGCGTTTGGCAAATTTAAATATCGCATGTACCGTGCACCCACTATCTGGATATTTGGACTCTATTACATTATTGAGCGGTGGTGGAAGGTTAAATTTTTTCCGCGAGCTCATATGCCCCGACAAGTACAACGCCAGGCCTGGTTTCAATTTTCATATTTGATGCTCTATATCAGTGCGTATCTAATTTTATTGGTTATCGCCCCGCTTTACTCATCAACCAGCACCCTGGAAGCAGTCATATATGGCTTCGTTATACCGTTTTATGTTTACCAGACGCTTTATTCGTTTACTGTCTTTGTGCAGCACAATCATTATCGCATTCCATGGTTTAAGGAAGCTCGGCCGCGTGAAGGTGATGGACAACAGGCCTATATCACGGTACAGCTGGTATTCCCGAAATGGTTATCAACCGCAGTACATAATGTATATGATCACACCGCTCACCATGTGCATCCTGCAATACCTTCATATCATTTACCCGCGGCTCAGGATAAATTAAATAAAATGATAGGTGGACGTGCAGTTATCTCGAAATTCAGTTTAGGCTGGTTATATTCTTTAATGAGACGTTGTAAGTTATATGATCATGAAAATCATTACTGGACTGATTTTGATGGTAATCCTACAACTCGAGTAACCCTCGCTTCCGCCGAAGATAATCCTGAATTGTATCAAGGCAAGACGGAAAGGCGTCAGAGATTGGGAGAACTTGCCGTTAGTTAATATCTATTAACTCGCCTGTTCAAGCCGATGCATCATTTTAATCAGCTCGGCTTCATTTTGACTTATCCCGCAGATTGAAACTATCTCTTCAACCTCTTTGCCCTGTTGTGCCAAATGAATTGCATGGTCATAAGGTTGATTAGCTGACTCGTAGATGTCGACTACAGGCTGCGATGATAAAACAGGTTGTGGTGAATTTTTCTGTTTTTCAATGATGCGTTTCTGACGACGCTCTATTTCCAGCAAACGACCGCCTATCCCTAACGAGGTCGTGGTTAACGCTTTTAGATCATTGCGGGCCTGTTTAAGTTCTTTTTTCAAACCATTGACTTGTCGATGACTGCGATGACTTACCCATAACGAAATAAATAAAACGGTAGCGGATAACAATACTAGCGATGGAATCAGTTCAAGTGAATCACTAAATAGATTTATAATTTCATTTAACATTCATGCATACTCGTCAATATGTTTATCGTCATCATCATTAGTGCGATCACTATTTTTCTCTCCAGAATTACCGGAACGTTGATCTTTTTTCTTGTCAGAGGGCTTATCCACTATCTGTGACGTGCTGGTCACTGACGGGTTAGGACGAATGTTGCCAATCTCAGCCATTTGCTCATACCAATATGCATTTTACAAAGTTGACATCTCATTCCATTCTTCATCGGATAGCAGTTTGTTTACATCGACCAGAATTAGCAATTCTTCAGAAACACTTGAGACACCTTGAATGTATTTAGAACTTTCGTCCGTGCCAACATTGGGTGCCGATTCGATATCATTAGTGCGAAGATCAACAACCTCAGCGACACTATCAACTAATATACCCACCACATTCTCACCGGCTTCGATAATGACAATACGGGTAGAATCATCCGTTTCTTTTTCGGGTAAGCCGAAGCGTTTTCGGGAATCGATTACCGTGACCACATTGCCACGTAGATTTATAATACCCAGCACATAATGTGGCGCACCCGGTACCGGGGCAATTTCGGTCATGCGCAATACTTCCTGTACCTGCATAACCTTGATGCCATACTTTTCACTGTCTAAAAAAAAGGTCACCCATTGGGTAATCGGATTATTCACACTTTCTGCAGCTTGACTCATGTCCATTTTCTCCTCTAAAACTTCTTACAAACCGGTGGTAATACTAACTATCGTACAAAATGCCACAGTTTCCAGGTGTCAATTTCCAGTCACCGACACAGCTTCACTCTTTAAAGCTGCATATCTTATGCCAATATATTAACGACCTATTCCCGAAATACCTGAATGGGTGTTCGTTCAGCAAGTAACTCTGCAAAGGCTGTAGCGTCGATTAACGCACACATGTGCTCTATTACCGTACCAGCTAACCAACAGCGCCGGGTTCTCTGGGTTCGCCAGCGTACCTCCTCAGGCTTCAAGGTCACGACCTCATTAACCTCATCACACGCTAAGCCATATTGGCAATCGTGGATCATGACCGCTCTGGTTACGCGTTTGGATGGCTCATCCCCCATCAATGTCGATAACTTGTCGGCCGGTAAAACAAATTTTGCGGTATCAACTAATGGTACATTTTTATCAAGGTATTTCATTAAGCCCAAATAGAAATCTGCATGACCCGGCATGGCGGAGATATCGTCCAGATTACACTCGACCACCCCGTTTAAATCTATCAGGGGGACGGCAAGGGTCAATCCTGCTACCTTAAATAGCATGGCCTGAAATTCATGTTGACACCACTCAGGTAATTCCTCGTTTTCAGTAGTCTTCTCGACCACTTCGTTTGGCTTTGGCTCGTGCGTTTTTGTAACCACAGGCTCAATGAGCGAAGTTACCTCATCTAAAAGCTCTGACTCTGGTAACACCGGCGGTAAGGTCTCAAATAATTTAGTCTCGGGCTCGGCGATTTTTATTAGATTTTCTGCAATGACATCCTGCTTGAGTTCAGTTTGAGTATGTTCAGGAGGAGTTACGCCAGTTTCGATTGCCGTTGGGTGTTCTTCAGCATGAGCAGACAAAATAGATTGTTCCGCATTATCTTTTTTTACCACTTGTGGTGAAACTTCATCTGCCTGTTCCTGATAAGCGTCCACATCCCGCATCAATGACTCAAAAAAATCAGTCAATGCCTCAGATTGTTCAACCAGGTTGTTATTTTGTTTAGCCATACTAGTGACCCGACGCCATCATCGGTGACTCAATTTTTCTATTAATCAAATGATTGAGTAATTGAATATATGACTTTGCACCTCGGCTGGAGGCCGCTATATGGCTAATAGGTTTTCCTTTTTGACTGGCTTCACGAAACTGCGTATCAACGGGGATAACATTTTCCCATATGGTTTGATTATATGTTTCACGAAGTTGCCGCAAGCTCTGAATCGCGGCACGAGTGCGACGATCAAACATCGTCGGGATGATTAAATATTCCAGCGGATTACTACGTGCCTTCAGAATCATGTTCAAGGTGTGTAACATACGTTCCAGCCCTTTTATCGCCAGGAATTCTGTTTGCACAGGAACAAGAAGTTTATCGGCTGCAGCGAGTGCATTTACCATTAAAATGCCTAATAGCGGAGCACAATCAATTAAACAATAATCAAACTGTTCATCTATCAATGTCAAAGAATTTTTTATGACCAGCCCTTTACCTGCCTGTGTGCCCAGTTGTCGATCCAGGGTAGCTACAGCTGTTGACGACGGTAATAGTTTTACGTTATCAATTTCGGTATCAACTATTATCTCATCAACTCTGTAAGCCGGAGACTGGAATAAATGATAAACGCTTGGTTCATGTGAATCCGGATCGAGCTTGAAATACGCACTCATTGAACCATGAGGATCCAGATCGATTAGCAACACAGATTTACCCTGTTGACTCAATCCGCCAGCAAGTGAAACGGCTGTGGTCGTTTTCCCCACACCACCTTTTTGATTAGCTATGGCCCATACTTGCATGTTGATACCAGGGCACTAGTAACGGTTGACTAGATTAGTAGACAGGTTAATCATGGACTATCACTCACTGCGTTTGATTCTACCGTGTTCTCAATTTCCGCCGCTCGGCGAGAATTCTTATCCGCTAAAATTACCACTTTGACGCGCCGGTTTTGGCGTCGACCTTTAAGGGTATTATTATCACCAATCGGTCGAAACTGGCCATATCCAATCGCCGCCAACCGATCGGGAGAAACACCTTGTTTTGCAAACAAATGAACTACGCTTGCCGCACGTGAAGCAGATAATTCCCAGTTACTTGGATAAACAGGAGTATTGATTGGTAAATTATCGGTATATCCTTCAACATCAATATAGTTTGGTAATTTTTTTAATACCTCTGATAATTTTTTTAAGGGAGTATAGGCCTCTATCTCCAGTTCAGAACTACCACTTGAATATAAAATACTGGTGTTAATTTCTATCTCAACCCATAATCTAGTATGAGTCACCTTAATAAAGTTTTTGTCTATCAGCGGACTTAAACTGGCACGAACTCGATCGGCGATACGTGCCATTTTTAGGCGTTGATCTTCAACCTTGGGCTGTTCCACGCGAATAGGCTTGGGGACACCAATTACTTTTTGCTCTGGATTGGTTTCTTCCAGCGGCTTACCAATTTGAACAGGTTTATTTGCTTTAGGCGGAACTTTAAAAGCAGCAACCAATGTATCCGACAATACGCGATACTTTCCTTCATTCACAGAAGAGATCGCATACATCACAACAAAGAACGCAAATAACAAAGTGACAAAATCAGCATACGAGACCAGCCAGCGATCAACATTCTCACTTTGTTCCAGGGTGCGCACTCGTCGACTGTTAATTTGTTTTCGCATTAACGAATAAATCCGAACAACTTCGTTTCAATGTTACGAGGATTTTCTCCTTCAGCAATTGAAACGATACCTTCGACAATCATTTCTTTGTACTGCGACTGCATATGAACAATATTTTTTAGTTTGTTAGCAATGGGAAGAAATATTAAATTAGCCGCACCCACACCATAAATTGTTGCCACAAATGCAACTGCAATTCCACTACCCAACTTGCTCGGATCTGATAAATTATTCATAACCTGGATCAAGCCCATCACCGCACCGATAATTCCAATAGTAGGACTGTAACCGCCCATACTTTCAAATATTCGTGCAGCCTGATTATCATGATGTTCTTTAGTATTTATCTCAACATCCAGAATAGTACGAATATTGTCGGGCTCTGAGCCGTCAACTAAAAGTTGCAAGCCTTTACGGGTAAAGGGATCTTGTTCTGACTCTTCAATATTTTCCAGACCAAGTAAGCCTTCTTTACGTGCAATGTTACTCCAGGAAACAAGTTTATCGATGACTTCTGAATTATATAATTTTGGCGGGATAAAGGCCCAGCTCAACATGCGCATACCTCGAGTAAAGACTGAAAAAGGAGATTGCAACATGACCGCACCAAAAGTTCCGCCCAAAACAATAATTATTGCCGGCCCATTAAGTAATGCGCTTACGTGTCCACCTTCAAGATGTTGGCCAAGTAGAATTGCTGAGATCCCAATCAATAAACCAACAACACTCAATCCGTCCATGATTATCAGACTCGTTGCGCAATAGACGCGCCCATGTCACTTAAACCCAGGACTCGTTCAGTTAGTCCTGCGTCTGCAACAGCAGCAGGCATACCATATACCACACAACTTTCTTCATCTTGTGCCCATATTTTTGAGCCAACTGATTTTAATGTCCGCGAGCCCTCTCTTCCATCTGCTCCCATGCCGGTTAAGATTATAGCCAAGGTGTTGTTTGGATAGTATTTTGCTATCGATGAAAAGGTTATATCAACCGAAGGCTTATATGTTTGTGATGGTTTGGCTTCCTGAATTTTAATTTTTACTTCGCCATTTATTTTTTCAAGGATCATTTGTTTTCCACCTGGAGCAAGATAGGCAACGGCAGCTTGTAATACATCTCCATGCTCAGCTTCTTTTACCGTTATTTCACACATATCGTTTAACCGTTGCGCAAAAGCCGGGGTGAAAGAACCAGGCATATGCTGCACCAATATGATCGGCACTGAAAAGGTTGCAGGAAGTTTTGTTAACACGTCTTGTAAGGCTACAGGTCCACCTGTCGAGGTGCCAATGGCTAAAAGATTAACACCACCTCGTTTAATTGGGGCTGCGCCTGGCGATCCAGTTACTCTACGTGAAGAGGTTTCAGATATATTTGTTTTAACTGGTGCAGTAGTAGAACGATTTATCTGTATTGGGGGCTTTAAATTTATAGCCTGTTTAGTAAGTAATTTTACACGATCACATAATAGCTTTTTCGCTTCTTCTCGATCGTTGGAAATATCTTCAAACCGTTTTGGTAAAAAATCTAAAGCACCCGCTTCTAAAGCATCCAGTGTAGATTTTGCACCATCCGTCGTCAACGATGAGAACATAATGATGCGTGTTGGATTAGATAACATGATTTCACGAGTAGCCACTATGCCATTCATTTCAGGCATCTCTATATCCATCGTTACTACATCGGGTTTTAGTTCTTTAACTTTTTGAATAGCATCAATACCATTTTCAGCAGCGCCTATAACTTGAATTTCATGATCAGATTCAAGCATCTCAGTAACACGCCGGCGGAAAAACCCAGAATCATCCACCACTAATACGCGTACTACCATGTTATTTACTCCTTATTTAATACTTAAAATCAATCAGCATCTAAACTTGGCACAACATAAATGTTGCTCCTTAACGAAGCGAACTATAACGCTTCATTAATCCGGGGATATCTAAAATGAGTGCAATCCCACCATCACCGGTAATAGTTGCTCCGGCAAGACCTACCGTACCATGCAATAAGGCACCTAACGGTTTAATCACGACTTCTTCCTGCCCGATTAACTCGTCAACCAGAAATCCAACTCTTTGTGTTCCGCTTTGAACAACCACCACATGACCTTCAGATGGTAGATCCGCTGAACCATAGCCATTGACTAACCAACGGCGCAAATAGTAAAGAGGTACTGTTCGATCGCGAATAACCACGACTAACTGTCCGTCAACAACATTGGTTTTTGTTAAATCCAGATGGAATATCTCGTTTACATTAACCAGTGGTAACGCAAACAACTGTTCTTCGAGTTGCACCATCAAGGTCGGCATGATGGCCAGCGTTAAGGGTAACTTGATACTTATTTTACTACCCTTGCCAAATATCGAATCAATCTCGACCGAACCGTTTAACTGTGCGATACGTGTTTTAACCACATCCATGCCTACACCACGGCCAGAAATATCTGATATCTCATCCTTGGTTGAAAATCCCGGCATAAATATTAAACTATATACTTCTTTATCATCGAGCCGAGCGGCCGATTCAGCATCCATTAAGCCTTTTTCAACGGCCTTGCCACGTAACACATTGGCATCCATTCCTTTTCCATCATCTTCAATTGTCAATAAAATATGGTCACCTTCCTGAGCCGCGGTTAATACAACAGTGCCTTCTTTTGGTTTGCCCGCTTCTTCACGTTCGGATGGAATTTCAACGCCATGGTCAACCGAATTTCGGACCAGATGCACCAGCGGATCAGCCAATGCTTCAACTAAATTTTTATCAAGATCCGTATCTTCACCGATCATTTCCAGCCTGATTTCTTTTTTCATAGTACGTGCTAAATCACGTACTACGCGGGGAAATCGACCAAATACTTTTTTAATGGGCTGCATACGGGTTTTCATTACCGCCATTTGCAAGTCTGTCGTAACCAGATCAAGGTTGGCGACAGCCTTTATCATTTCCTCATTGCCTGACAACATACCCAATCGATCGATACGATTTCGGACTAACACCAATTCACCCACCATATTCATAATGTCATCCAGGCGCTTGGTATCAACACGTACCGTCGTTTCCTGGGTCGCGGGTTTTTCTTTGGCTTTGGGTTCTACAGCGTTGGCCGATTTACTGGTAGCAGGTACAGATTCATCTGCTTTGGTTGATTTACTGGTAGCGGGTACAGGTTCTGCCGCTTTGGCAGGTTCAGCCGTATTTTTAGCTGCACTCGCCTTTGATGTTTTTTTGCCATCATCAGCAGCTGCTTTTTTTGCTTCGAACTTACCCTCGCCATGCAAATCATCTAATAACGATTCAAACTCGTCATCAGTAATATTATCACTACCCGCCGGCTTCTCAGCTGGAGCAGATTTTTTTGTTTCAGCCATGGCCGCTATTTGCTCTTTGCCATCACCCTTATTTACCTGACCAAATTTACCTTTACCATGTAAATCATCAAGCAGATTATCAAATTCGTCATCTGTAATATCACCACTGGCAGACTCAGGCTTAACGCTCGTCGTCTCTGCAGATGGTTTTCCACCGTCACTGCCTTTGTTCTCTAATGCATCCAGTAAGGATTCAAATTCTTCGTCGGTAATATCCAGGTCACCATCAGCTGATGCTGCCGATGCGTCGGTTGTCGCCGGCGTATCCGATTTGTCTTCAGCAGCAGGTGCAGCTGGCTCGCCTTTGATGATTGCATCAAGTGAGTCAAGTAAAGATTGTTCTGCACTGGGTAATTCCTCACCGTCTCTTAAACACTCAAACTGGGCGTTCAATATATCGAGCACAGGTAACATAACATCCATCAATTCTGGCGTAATTTTTAACTCTTCATTACGCAACATATTAAATACATCTTCAGAGCGATGGCAAACCACTACCATGGGATCCAGGGTTAAAAATCCTGCACCACCTTTGATGGTATGAAAACCACGAAACACAGCATTCAATAACTCCATATCGTCCGGGCTTTGTTCCAGATCAACAAGTTGCTCATTAAGCAGCTCCAGAATCTCGCCTGCTTCGATTAAAAAGTCCTGTAGTAGTTCGTCATCCACGATCTATCTCTACCAGCCTGTTATGAAAATTATAAATCACTAAAAACCCAAACTTGATAACAGGTCATCAACATCATCCTGTCCATCAATCACATCAGCTCCATCATTCACACCAGGCACAACTGGCCCCGCCAGTTTGTCTTCCGTTTTTTTGGCTGTACTATTATCTTCAACTCCACCCGTTATCTTGATAATTGCAACTAAATTTGATTCCACATCTTCAACCAGCTTAATTACTTTTTTGATAATCTGACTGGTTAAATCCTGAAAATCCTGAGCCATCAATACATTGGTTAGCGACTCACGGAGTTTTCCAGCATCACTCGTATTAACATCAAAAAAACTGTCCAGTTGTTTGGCTAAGGCCTTAAATTCGTTAATATCCATATCGCGATGCTTGAATCGTTTCCAGTCCTCATGCAGAGAATTTGAACGCGATTCAAGCTCCTCACAAATCGGCAATGATTCCTCTACTGCCGTTAATGTTCTGTGCGCGGCCTGGTCGGTCATATCGATCACATGATGAAGTCGTTGACGCGCATCGGGTATCTCATTTTCAGCTAACACATTAATTTGTTCATCCATACCAAACGCGGTAATGGCATCATGTAACTCACGTGTCATCTTTCCCATTTCTTTATAAATATCTAATTCTCGAATATTCGCCAGCTCATCAATAACCTCATTTGCTCCGGCCTCATCCCCTTTCTCAAGAGTCGCTAACAAATCTTTTACGCGGGCAATATTTTCATCCGTTAAGATTACTTTCGCTTCCATTTAGGTTTTTCCCTTATCCTTCAATTCGCTCAAACATTTTATCAAGCTTTTCTTTAAGCGTTTGCGCAGTAAATGGTTTAACGATGTAGCCATTGACACCGGCCTGAGCTGCCTCAACAATCTGCTCTCGTTTTTGTTCTGCGGTTACCATCAATACTGGCAAATCTACCAGTGCATCTTCGGCGCGAACATGCTTAAGCAAATCGATACCTTGCATGCCTGGCATGTTCCAGTCTGTTACCAGTAGATCAAAACCACCGCCTTGCAACATCGGTAATGCGGTCGTACCATCATCCGCTTCCGATGTATTATTAAAGCCCAGGTCTCGAAGTAGATTTTTAATAATGCGTCGCATCGTAGAAAAATCATCTACGATCAGGATTTTCATGTTCTTATCCACGAACCCTCCAGAATCCAGCCTGTTCAAGTTTCAATAACAGATTCTCGTTTTTATGGACTTTAAACGAGGTCTGTTTTGCGTAAGTTAACTATCGGACAGGGAACAAAAAGATTTAATTAAGCAGGGCTAAGAATCTGAAAAAATTACAGTAAATTGAGTCTTGCAAGGGAAAACAGAGCAATATCTGCGCAAACCTGTTTTACGGTTCTGGGGTCACGATCGGATACACCCAAAGATAATCAGGTGACTGGACAATATAGAAAAATAGCCAGGGAATCACAAGACTGCCCGCACATAACAGGCATCTGCGGCTAGTTATTTTCGGTTAAACGATTCGCCATTCTGGCCTGCAAGCGAATGACCGCCTGAGAGTGGATTTGACTGACCCGGGACTCGCTCACCCCCATAACCGCACCAATTTCACGGAGATTCAGTTCTTCATCGTAATATAATGCCATGACAAGACGTTCGCGTTCAGGAAGGCTGGCGACGGCCTCGGCTATGATTCGCTGCATATCTTCCTTTTGCAAACCATCCAGAACACCCGGTGCATTATCAGAAAGATTATCAAGCAGTGATTCTTCGCCCAGCCCCATATCTTCAACACTCAATACCTTGTGGTAGCTGTTATCCTGCAGAATCTTGTAATAATCTTCAATGGGCATATCCAGCGTGGCGGCAATTTCGGTGTCACGCGCATCGCGGCCATGCTCATTTTCTATTGTACGCACCGCCTCAGCCACCATACGGGCCTTACGGTGTACTGAGCGAGGAGCCCAGTCGTTTTTACGGATCTCATCGAGCATCGAGCCACGAATTCGAATCCCGGCATAAGTTTCAAAACTCGCGCCCTGCAGGGGATCATAGTTTTTAGAGGCCTCGAGTAAACCAATCATACCGGCCTGGATTAAATCCTCAAGCTGCACACTCGCCGGTAAGCGATTAATCAGGTGACAGGCAATACGCTTAACTAACGACGCGTGCTTCTCGACGACCTGACTGTGATTTGTTACCTGTTGTTCTGATGCATACATAGCTGCCCCGTTCATGACACCGCCTCAATCGTTGTTGTAGGTGGTAGTACGAGCCGTTCCACAAAAAACTCAAGATGACCACTAGCTGCAGCCGGTAGCGGCCAATTCACCGCTTTGTCGGCCAGCGTCGCAAAAGCCTGCGCTGATTTGCTGCGAGGAAAGGCCTCGACAACCGCACGTTGCTTTCTAACCGCTTTGCGCAGGAACTCATCTTCTGGTACGTACCCCATATAGTCTAGCGCAACATCGAGAAAACGATCGGTAACTTTCAATATTTTATTGTAAATTTCCCTACCGTGTTGCGCCCCATTTGCCAGGTTAGCCAGTACCCGGAACCTGAAAATACCATGTTCACGGCTAAGTAGCTTGATTATGGCATAGGCATCGGTAATCGATGCCGGCTCATCGCAGACCACCACAACGACTTCCTGTGCTGCACGAGTAAAACTGGTAACCGAATCACTGATGCCTGCCGCGGTATCAACGATCATTGTATCCACGTTATGTGATATCTCACTAAAAGCACTGACCAGGCCGGCGTGAGTCTCGGGTGATAATTCTGCCATTTCTTTTATTCCCGAGGCAGCGGGAATGACTTTTATTCCAGCAGGCCCGTCGAGCATGATTTCTTCCAGGGTTCGCTCACCGCTAATAACATGATGTAAATTTGATTTTGAATGTAAGCCCAGCATGATATCTATATTGGCCAGGCCAAGATCCGCATCCAGAATCAGGACTTTTCGTCCAGCATTAGCAAGAGCAACACTTAAATTTACCGCCACCGTCGATTTGCCGACACCACCTTTACCACCGGTTACGGCAAGCACTCTTACTGGTTTTGGATCAGCCATGCGTCTTAGTCCTGTTGCTTGATCGACGGAAATAATGTCAGCCATTAGCGTGCGCTACCATGCCACCGATCATTTGCGAAATTGGGTCGTCTTTAGCCCCCACACCGACATCCTGCATAATCGTTACCGCACGTGAAACCAGGGCATGCGCGCGCGCTGGATGCAGGTCTTCCGGTACCTGTTGTCCATCACTGATGTAAGCAATGGGGATCTTATGTTCTACCGCAATGGACAGCCCACCTCCCAGGCTTGTGGTCTCATCCACCTTGGTTAATATCAAACCGGATAAAGGTACCGGTTTAAATGCACGCGCAACATCAGTTAACACGCCTCGTTGATTATTCGCGGCCAAAGTGAGATAAACTTGAATGTCATGACCGGTTTCTTTGAGCATACCAAGCTGTTCATTTAATCGCATATCACGTTGGCTCATACCCGCCGTATCAATTAAAACTAGATCTTTGTTATGAAATGCAGCCAGCGCGTCCTGCAGATTTTCAACATCGCTGGCAACGCGCATGGGTGCACCCATAATTTTGGCATAATTACGTAGCTGTTCATGTGCGGCAACTCGATAGTTATCGGTAGTAATTAAACCTACCCGCCCCTTGCCATGGCGTAATATATAACGTGCCGCTAATTTTGCGACCGTCGTTGTTTTACCGACTCCCGTAGCACCGACAATCGCAACAACATTGTGCTTCTGATTTAAAATATTGTCATCCATCACCGGTAGTTGATGTGCCAAATTACCCAGCGCCATGCGCCAGATATGATCAATATCTTCACTCTCCTGTAAATTCTCAGAGATCTCTCTTGCCAGTTTTGGGCTGAGCCCAAGCGCGATTAAGCGTTGTAATACGCGAGCTCGAACCGGATGATATTTAGATTCATTTTCCCAGGCCAAACCAGAAAGCTGGTTAACCAGCAGACCACGAAGTGAACGTATTTCAGACTGCATCTCTTTAAATGAATTGTCTTCGTCTAACCTGAAGGCTTCTGTAGTTGGTGCAGGATTGGAAAGTTGCTTTTCATTTTTCAAATCGGTATCAACTGCGGCAGATTTAGATTTAATTTGAGTGCGTGCTGGGGTATCAGGAATATTACGCCCGTAACGTACATCATCCCAGATAGTATCACGGTTTAAATCGCGCTCACTGTGTTGTTCCTGCAGTTCATAATCTGAATCTGAATTAGCGTTAGAACTACCTAACAGACTTTCGTCGTAATCGATGGCCGCAACCACTTCAATACCGTTTTCAGTTTTGCGGTTGGATAATATCACCGCATCGACGCCCAGCGCATCGCGAACATTGCGAATGGCCTGTCGCATGTCACTACCTGTAAAACGTTTTATTTTCATATCTCGTCAGTACCTACGTTCATGTTCCTGATTGTTGCATTTGACCGGGTTGTAAATTCTGTCCTACGGTTGCGACAATTTTTATCTGCTTGTCATTTGGTATCTCGTTGTAAGACAGCACATGTAATGCTGGAATGGTGTGTCTTACAAATTTTGCCAACATCGGTCGCAATAATGCTGAGACTAATAAAATGGCCGGTAAACCGTTTTGTTCCTGGGCTGCTGTCGTTTCCAGTAACGAGCTGTGTATACGTTCAGCGAGCCCGGGTTCGATACTGGTGGCCCCACCTTCGGTTGCCTGTATTGTCTGATGCAACAACTGTTCCAGCGCAGGATCCAATGTGATAACAGGTAGCTCTAACGCCATGCCATTGATTTGTTGGGTAATTGAGCGTCCAAGGGCCACCCGCACCGCTGCTGTCAGGATGTCAGGCTCTTGACTCCGGCTACCATGTTCCGCCAAGGTTTCGGCTATGGAACGAATATCCCGAATCGCGACCCCTTCTTCTAACAGGTTTTGCAATACTTTTACGATCGTACCCAGTGAAAGTGTATCCGGAGTCAGGTTCTCAACAAGTTTGGGGGCTGATTTTGAAAGCATGTCGAGGATGTGTTGAACCTCTTCGTGGCCTAATAGTTCATGCCCATGTGTTTTAACCAGCTGGCTTAAATGTGTGGCAATAACGGTGTTCGCATCGACCACGGTATAACCAAATGTTTGTGCCTGGTCACGTTGAGCCGGCTCAATCCATATCGCCGCCAAACCAAAGGCCGGATCGGTTGTTTCAATCCCTTGCAAGGTTCCAAATACCTGTCCAGGATTAATCGCCAGATCACGATCGGGAAATACTTCCGCTTCCCCTACGGTGACACCCATCAAAGCAATACGGTAGGCGCTCGGCGATAAGTCCAGATTGTCTCGGATATGTACAGGGGGAACAAGAAAACCCATTTCCTGCGAAAGTTTCTTACGAACACCCCGAATACGAGGCATGAGTTGTCCGCCTTGCTGTTTGTCCACCATGGGAATCAAGCGATAACCCACTTCCAGGTCGATCGCGTCAAGTGGTTGCACATCATCCCAACTTAATTCAGTTGATTCCGGTTTTGCTGCCTGTTCAGCCTGTACCGGGACTTGTTCCTGTTTCTGCAGGTTACGCTGACGAATCCAGTAAGCCCCTGCACCACAGATAATCGCCAGCGTTAAGAATGCGAAATTAGGCATGCCGGGAATAACCCCCATGATACCGAGAACGCTCGCGGTTACTCCGAGAGATTTAGGATTATTAAATAATTGATGGAGTACCTGCTCGCCCATGTCCTGAGAACTAGAGACGCGCGTAATAATAATGCCCGCGGCGGTAGATAATAATAACGCTGGTATTTGTGCAACCAGACCATCACCAATCGTTAACAAGGTGTAATTAACGGCGGCCTGAGAAAAACTTAGATCATGCTGGGCGATACCAATTGATAATCCACCAATGATATTAATAATTAAAATTAAAATGCCGGCGACGGCGTCACCGCGAACAAATTTACTCGCACCGTCCATCGATCCGTAGAATTCGGCCTCATCACTAATTTCAGTCCGTCGGCGACGTGCCTCATCCTGCTCGATTAAGCCAGCACTTAGATCGGCATCGATGGCCATTTGTTTTCCCGGCATGGCATCTAAAGTAAATCGTGCACTCACTTCCGAAATACGTGTCGCGCCTTTGGTGATAACAACAAAGTTAATAATAACCAGAATCAAAAACACCACCAGGCCAACCGCATAATTACCACCCACCACGAATTCACCAAAGGCTTTTATCACCTGTCCAGCCGCATCAGGACCGGTATGGCCATCAAGCAAAACAACTCGAGTCGAAGCCACATTTAAGGCAAGCCTAAGTAATGTTGTGACCAGTAAAACCGTCGGGAATAACGTAAAATCCAGTGGTCTTTTGGTGTAAACGGTTACCAGCAAAATAATCAGGGCAAGTGATATATTAAATGTAAACATGACATCCAGCGCAATGGGTGCCATAGGTATGATGATCATGGCCATCATCATCATCATCAGCAACGGCGCGCCCAGACCAATACGGCTAACATTTCTGATTGTATTAAACACTGAAGTTTGTTCTGCCATTTTTGCTCGTCTTAAGTTTTATGGATCAAATTGCATGTCATCGGGAATCGGTAAATCATTCACTTTCGTGCCCTGTTTTGTTTTCCAGTTAGGACGTTGTTTTAACTGGAATACGTAGGCAAGTACTTTCGCCACAGCAAGATATAGACCGGTTGGTACTTCCTGATCTAATTCCGTCGTATGATGTAATGCCCGCGCTAATGGGGGTGCCTCAACAATTAAGACATCATGTTGCCGTGCAATTTCTCTAATTTTCAGGGCAATGATATCAACACCTTTGGCGACTACTATTGGCACATCCATATTGTCCTGATCATATTTTAAGACAACTGAATAGTGTTCTGGATTGGTAATAACCACATCGGCTTTCGGAACCTCAGACATCATACGACGCTGTGCAATCTCGCGTTGCTGGCGCCTTATCCGACCTTTAAGCTCAGGATCACCCTCGGTATCTTTACTGTCATCTCGAACTTCCTGAAAAGTCATTTTAATCTGTTGACTGTGATCCCAGAGTTGAAACGGTACGTCAGCCAGGGCAACAATAATCGTCGCCGCTGATATAGTTATAAACCCCCATATCAATAAATTGATGGTGTGACTCATGGCAAAATATAAGGGTTCGTAACCAAGCCCCATATAAACATCATGCTGGCTATACAAAAATATAATGGCAACCGAACCAATAAAAACGAACTTGGCCAGTGCTTTGACTAACTCAACCAGACCACGCCAGGCAAAAATACGTTTCAAACCCTTTATGGGATCGAGTTTTTCAAACTTGAAACTGATGGCCTTACCGCTCAGGTTAAGTCCACCTATTAATATTGGCCCCGCCACGGCCGACACCGTTACGACGACAAAGAAGGGCGTTATTGCAAACACGGCGTCCAGTACGGCGTTCTCAAACTGTTGAAAAAGGACGGTTTCATCAAAAATGGTGGCTCGGTCTACCGAAAAATAACGGCGGGCGATATCCATTATATTTCTTACCAGCGCAGGCCCCAACATCAAAGCAGCAACACCAGAAGACATCAACATCAACATCGTGTTGAGTTCACGAGACTGTGCAACCTGGCCTTTTTCACGCGCCTGTTGTTTGCGTCGCGGGGTGGCGTCATGGGTGCGTTCCTGACCACTGTCTTCAGCCATACTTAACCGATCCCCAATATGGTTTTGAGTAGTCGGTAGGCCTGATTAAACATATTCGTTGATTGAGGTACAACGCCGGGTAAGGTCGCAAATATTACACCAAAGCCTAATATCATGGTTATTGGAAATCCAATCGCAAAAATATTCATTTGGGGTGCTGATCTCGTCATAATACCAAAGGTAAAATTAACAATTAACAAAGATGCTATTGCTGGTATCGCCATGCCGACCGCACCCGAAAATAATATTCCTGCCCAATGTACCACTGCCTTGAAATCCTCTGGCATTAACCCTGTTGAGGAAATGGGCATGGCGTGAAAACTGTCAAACAACACCTCGAATAAAACCAGGTGTCCATTTAAGGCTAAATAGATCAACACCACCATGATCACATAAAACTGACTCACGACCGGAGCCTGCGTACCATTTTGAGGATCAACCATGGCGGCAAAACCTAAACCCATTTGCATCGCCACGACGTGCCCGCCGGTTATAATTGCCGCCAAAACTATCTGTAAGGTAAAGCCCATCAACACACCGATGATCAGTTGCTGGCCTAATAACAAAAATGAAGCTGGGCTAAATATTTCAACTTGCGGAACAGGTGGAATGATCGGTAATATCATGAAGGTAATTGCAACACTCAAGCCTAGGCGTATTTTTACCGGTACAGTACGAGCTGAAAACACTGGTGCCGTCATTAATAAACCCGCCACTCTAAACAGTGGCCACAACAAGGTGCCAACGAAGGCTGTTAACTCACTACTCGATATCACCATGATGTTCACCCGATCAGAAAGGGAATATCGTGGATAAGCCCTCGCGTATAATCCATTAGAAGATTTAACAACCAGGGTCCGGCTATCATTAACGTTAAGACCGTAACAATAATTTTGGGAATAAAACTCAAAGTCATTTCATTTATCTGTGTCGCCGCCTGAAACATACTAACAATCAAGCCCACTACCAGAGCAGGAATTAAAACCACCAGCAACATAATCAATATGATTTCGAGTGTATGCTGGAATATTGTAATGACCGTTTCAGGTGACATACTTGGTAATGTTCCTGTCTATTATATAAAAAAACTGGAGGCCAGAGTGCCAATAATAATATTCCAGCCATCCACCAATACAAAAAGCATAATTTTAAAAGGTAATGAAATGATCATAGGTGACAACATCATCATGCCCATCGACATCAAAACACTGGCAACAACCAGGTCGATAATCAGAAACGGGATAAAAAGTAAAAAACCAATCTGGAATGCTGTTTTTAACTCGCTGGTTACGAACGCCGGTACCAGGATACGGAAAGGTACTTGTTCTGGCGTTTTAATATTATCTACACCGGCTATATCAGCAAACATAGAGATATCATTGGTTCGCGTCTGAGCAAGCATAAATTTATGCAAGGGCTCACCGGCTTTAACAACAGCCGTTTCCAGATCGATCTTTTCCTCAACATAAGGTTGAAAAGCATGATCATAGATTTGATTAAATACCGGCGCCATGATAAAAAAAGTTAGAAAAAAAGCCAGGCCCACCAGTGTTTGCGAAGAAGGCGTCTGTACCAGGCCAATAGCCTGACGCAAGATCGCCAGGACGATAATTATCCGTGTAAATGAGGTCATCATCATGACGGCCGCTGGCAATAAAGTCAGCATGGTCATTAAAATCAGCACTTGTATGCTCAATGAATAGGTTTCAGTATCACCGTCTTTCTTTATTGTTAGCGCTGGAAAACCTTCTTCTGCAAAAACATACTCTGGCGTAACAAAAATGCCGATCAAAAACAACAGCACCATACCCGGCATCATAATGCCACGAGTCATGATCGAGACCCGCGCAGATAACTATTCAATTTTTGCGCAAAATTTTCTCCATCGGTATTTGAAGAAGCACCCGTCTCTATTTTTTCCTCCAATTCATGCAATGTTGTTATCCTACCTGGCGCAACACCAAGTAATAATTGTTTTTCACCAACCTGCACCAGTAAGATTCTTTCGCGTTGAGTCAGAGTTATTCCACCAATCACCTTTAAAGCACCATTTGCACGCGTATTCACAAAACCAGTTCGCTTTATAAACCAGGCCATTGCCAGGATTGCAACCACGACAAAGGTCAAGCCCAGGAAAACTTGTGCAAAATCACCCATTCCAATCGGGTCAGTAACTGTTGAGAGTTGGGGTTTATCTTTTTCTTCGGTTAATGCATAGAGATTTGATGCAAGCAAATGTAATATTAACAGAATGGAAAGGCGCATCGTTCTCACTTTTAATTATTTTAATTTTTTGACACGTTCGGCAGGGCTGATAACATCAGTCAATCGAATACCAAATTTTTCATTCACCACCACCACTTCACCGTGTGCGATCAATGTTCCATTAACCTTAATATCTAGTGGTTCTCCCGCCATTCTATCCAGTTCAATTACTGAACCCTGATTTAGTTGTAATAAATTTCGAATATTGATTCTGGTACTACCTACTTCCATCGAAATAATAACGGGTATATCTAGGATAACGTCTAAATTAACATCTTCATCAATGGACATGGTGCCATCAGCAACAAGGCTATCCAATGCTGCCGGTTGGGCTTCGGGTTGGGATTCAGGCTGAGCTTCATTTTCTGATTCAGAAGCCTCCGCAAGTGCATCTGCCCAGTCATCCATTACATCATCTGTTTGTCCATTTTCTACATCTGTATCACTCATGTGTCGACTCCTACTGTCGTCAATGAAAGGTTGTCACCACTAATTTTTGGTCTTTCAACCATTTCCACAATCTTAACGGCCTTACTGCCTTTGTGTACGCCATAGGTTCCTCGAAACACCGGGACGTCTTCAGCCACAACCGTGACCTTTTCAGGATAATTTACCGGAAGAATATCGCCTTCCTTTAGATCAAGAATTTCAGATAACTTTAACGTGGTTTCGGCAAGCTCACAGGTCAGATTTATTTCCGCACTCTTTACTTCTTCTTTTAGCGCGGATATCCACCGATCATCTCGTTCAGCCCGATCGCTTTGCACTCCGGCATCTAATAAATCTCTTATCGGTTCAAGCATTGAATACGGCATAACCACGTAAAAAGTTCCACCGCCACCATCGAGCTCAACATTAAAACCGCTAACCACAACCACTTCCGTTGGACTCACAATATTCGCGAATTGTGGGTTTACTTCCATATTCAGATATTCAAACTCCACATCCATAACCGGCTTCCACGCTTCAACCAGATCCTTGAACGCCAGAGACAATACAATTTCGATTACTCTGGTTTCAGTCGCAGAAAATTCACGACCTTCTATTTTCGCATGTCGTCCAGTACCACCAAAAAAGTTATCAACCGTAATAAACACCAGTTTCGGATCGATCACACACAGGGCTTTACCACGTAACGGCTTAATTTTGACTAAATTCAAACTGGTTGGCACAAATAAACTGTGCATGTATTCTGAAAACTTCATCATTTGCACACCCGATACCGAAATCTCTGCGGTGCGACGTAGCATGTTGAAAAAACTAATTCTAAAATATCGAGCAAACCGCTCATTAATCATTTCCAGAGTAGGCATTCGACCGCGTACAATACGATCCTGACTAGCAAAATCAAATGACCTGGCAACACCGTCAAAGGACGCAGCATCGTCAGTTTCTACATCACCACTATCAACCCCGTGTAACAGGGCATCAATTTCGTCTTGAGATAATAAATCGCTAGTTGCCATAGTCACTCACTGCATAATAAAACTGGTAAAATATATTTGATCCACATTTGGTACTGGCTCGCCTTTAGCTAGCTCTTCGCCACTGGCTTTAATAGTAGCCGCCATCGATTCACCGACAATTTCCTGCACAGCCTCAAGCACCTGTTGTTGAAGTTTTTCTTTACCTTCTCGCGTCCGAATTTCTTCAAATTTCTGCGCACTTAATATCAATAAAATATTATTTCGAATCACGGGTTTATGTTTATTCATTTCATCGGTAACGCGATTGTCATAGGCCATAGCCTGCATTTCGATTTGCAAATAGGCCGCTTGCGTTTGTTCTTCAAAATTAACGATAAAGGCGGGTTTCAAATCGATATAAAATGCTTTTTTTACGACCAGTTCTTTCTCTTCGTCTGTTGCATGTTCCGATTCATCTTTGTCACTACTTTTACCACCGAGCATACCAGTAAAATATAAAACGCCAATAATCACACCTGTGGTTACCAGCATAACCAGCACCATGATGATGATCATTTTACTCTTACCACCCGTAGGGGCAGATTTTGTGTCGAGCTCCAACTCGTCATCTTTCGCCATTACACGCTCCTTTCAATGTCTATTTGCTAAGTGCAAAACACATGCCACGGGATATGGCTACTGATTAAGACGGTAATTCAATGGCTTAGAGGAGATTACTGTTTAGGTGCCAGAGCTTTGACAGCTTACTTATTCTTGGTTGCCGAGAATCTGACAAGCTTTTCGCAGAAAAAAGCGGAATGTTATAGCAGAAGTTTTTTATGATCCCATTGTTTACTAGAGTTGGGGCATAATTCGTTGGCAAGGGACCGCGCGACGAGAGTTACTATGAGAACCTTCGCCCATCATCGTATCTTTAGAATTCATCCTCCTCGGTAACTTCACTAAAACCAGCAGGACATGGGCTTTTTTCTAACCGTGAATCACATACATATATCTCATTTAAATACCGGGACCATGCTTCTTCACTGCGGCTGGAAACATCTGTTTTCCATATTTTTTGAATTACATATATTGCATCATTTCCAGTAATTCCTTTATGCAAAACGGTTGCCGCAAAATTACTTTTTGTTTTGCATATGATTTTCCATGTTATAGATTTATAACCATTTTCTACCGTCTCGTTAATTGTATTACTGGAATAATCGACACATGAATCTTTATAATTTCCTTCCTCTGCTCGTTTGATACCTTCAACAGATTCACCCCCATCGTGATATATCACTAATGTCATAAGTATTTCTTCCCCGCCCTTATTTTTCCACATAGCCTGCGTGCTATCCTCTTCCACTTTAGAATACGACTTCCATGGGCCACCAATATCAGGTAAGGGAAATTTCTGAATTAGATTCTCATCCGTCATCTCTGTTGCATTTGATATGTTTAAACTAAAAAATAAGCTGATCATCATAAGTAAAAATATTTTAATCTTCATGTCACCCTCTTTTTTTCTAACCATTAAAACCAGTCATACCTGTTTTCAGCGGCGAAGAGTATGTCTAGACAAAATTTTTACACCGAACTACGTTAAAGCCTATATGCACCATTTTTAGTATCGCAGGTAGTCTATAATCTTGTAGCCGCTATAGTATTTAGCCAGAAACTATCATATGTTCACGATAATATCGTAATTCCTCAATCGACTCTTTGATATCATCAAGTGCAAGGTGTGCACCTTTTTTCTTAAACCCACTGGCCACACTTGGCAACCAACGCTTGGCCAGTTCTTTGAGGGTGCTGACATCCAGGTTACGATAATGAAAATAGTCTTCCAGAGCCGGCATACATCGTGCTAAAAAACGGCGATCCTGGCAGATGCTATTCCCACACATAGGAGAGGTCTTTGCCGTAATAAATTCAGCTAAAAATTCGAGGGTTGCCTTTTCAGCCTGCTCCGCCGTTACCGAACTGTCCTTGACCCGTTGAATCAGGCCAGATTTACCGTGTTGTTTGGTATTCCACTCATCCATACCATCAAGTATGCTGTCTGACTGATGAATCGCCAGTACCGGGCCTTCGGCGAGGACATTCAGATTTGCGTCCGTGACGATGGTCGCAATTTCAATAATCAGGTCATTTTGAGTATCCAGACCCGTCATTTCCAGATCGATCCAGATTAAATTATTAGCATCTTGAGTCATATTCAGCCTTTATTTTATTCAACATCTAGCTTGCCATGTTTTGTTGCAAAGGCTAATCTGCCCTTAGCAATATGGTCATGACGAAATAGTAAGCAGTTGTGTATTTAGTTAGTTGTGAGTCCGAACCAGTATAATAGTGTAATTAGGAGTGAATTGTGTGGTTTAGTTATGTTTTTCTTATTGCCTTAACGGGTGCCGTATTTTTACAGTTATGGTTGATTGTGCGTCAGAACAAACATGTTAGTGAAAACAGGAGTGCTGTACCCGCTGCATTTGCAGACAAAATTAGCCTCGAAGAACACCAAAAAGCCGCCGATTATACCCGTGCAAAACTGGGTGTCACTAAAATTGAATTATTTTATGGCGTTGTCATTTTACTATTCTGGACATTTGGCGGTGGATTGAACCTGCTAGATCAACTTTGGCTTCCCGTAATATCCGACCCGCTCTGGATCGGAGTCGCCGTCATGATCAGTTTTATCATTATTGGTGTTGTTATCGATTTACCCTTTTCTCTGTATCGTACATTTGTTATAGAAGTAAAATTTGGTTTTAACAAAATGACGATGCCCCTGTTCATTGCCGATTTCTTTAAAGGCATATTGATTAACTTAATCATTATTACCCCTCTGCTTTGGGTTATTCTCTGGCTGATGCAAACGGCCGGGCCATACTGGTGGATCTACGCCTGGGCCGTAATTGTCTCGTTTATGTTGTTAATGATGTTTATCTATCCGACCTTCATCGCCCCGTTATTTAATAAGTTTGCTCTGCTCGAAGACGTAACCTTGAAAGAACGGATCGAAAACTTACTCGATCGCTGTGGTTTTAAAAGCAAGGGAATTTATATAATGGATGGCTCAAAACGCTCCAGCCATGGCAATGCCTACTTCACTGGCCTGGGAAACAACAAACGTATTGTCTTTTTTGACACACTATTAGAATCGTTACAACCACAGGAAATTGAAGCCGTACTTGCCCATGAACTCGGCCATTTCAAACACAAACATATCACCAAGCAATTATTTATAATGTCATTTCTGATGTTGGGTTCTCTGGCGCTGCTTGGATGGATGATGCAACAGGACTGGTTCTTCAATGGCTTAGGTGTTAACACGATCTCGACTCATATGGCGTTACTTTTATTCATGCTCGTCCTGTCAGTGTTCGGCATCTATTTTCAGCCGATTTTTTCTTTCTTGAGTCGTAAAAATGAATTTGAAGCCGATGACTTTGCCGCCAAACAAAGTAATGCCAGCGATTTAATTCAAGCCCTTGTTAAACTCTATAAAGAAAATGCAAATACGCTAACACCCGACCCACTCTATTCTGCCTTTCATGATTCGCATCCACCGGCCCCAGTTCGGGTTGCGTTTTTGTCGAGTAAAATTAAAGATCATAAATGACCCCGTTAAAAGGAAATTACCTATGAAAATAAAATCTGGAATTATTATCGCCGCTGTTATCCTAGCAAATACCAGTTATGCCGGTGACATAAAACGTGGCCAGGAATTGCACGACGAAAACTGCACGTCTTGTCACAAATCTATGCTGGGTGGAGACGGCTCTGGTATTTACACACGTGAAGATCGCCGTATCGACTCGTATGAGGGTTTAGTTAAACAGGTAAAACGTTGCAAAACCAGCCTGGGCGTATCCTGGCCAGAACATCAAATTGACGACGTTATTACTTACCTGAATGATTCTTTTTACAAATTTAATGCTGACTAATAATGAGAGTTACTTCGCTCCAGGATTTACTAAAGAAGTCCTGCCAACCGTTGGCAAAAGATGCATCAAATATGAGTGAATCAGAAGCAAATGAACTATTAAAGCTTCTGCCAGACTGGGATCTTTGCATGGAAGGAAAATCCATCAGTCGTAATTACAAATTCAAAAATTATTATAAAACCACCGCTTTCGTAAATGCGACCGTCTGGATAGCCCACCAGGAAGATCACCATCCCGATATTAACTTTACGTATAATCAATGTCGTATAACCTATTCGACTCATTCCGTTGATGGTTTATCTGAAAATGACTTCATATGTGCCGCTAAAATTGACAATCTGTGCTAACTAGAATGATTGTAGTATGATCGAATCAGATGAAAGGCAGATGACGGCGACGGTAATTAGTCATTTCGGTAATGAAATTCTAATTAACAATCAACAAAATCAGAGAATACGAGCAAAAGTAAAACAAAGCCTGCCTGCCCTGGTCTGTGGCGATAAAATCGTCTGGTATAAAAACGAACTCAACGAGGCGATAGCAATTGAGTTACTTCCCCGTCATGGACTCCTGACCCGTTCCACACAACACGCAGCCGAAAAATTAATTGCGGCTAATGTTGATATTGCCTTTATTGTTATGAGCCACAAACCTGCGTTCAAAACCGGTTTGCTCGACCGTTACCTCGCTGCCTGTGAATTAGCCGATATCCAAATCTCGATAATATTCAATAAAACTGATTCCCTTTCTTCCGAAAAGCTGGAGGAATTTCGTTTCATTCTCGAGCCTTATCAGGACATAGGCTATCCAGTCCATTATATTAGTACGAAAGATATGTCTGGCATCGAGTCTTTTAAACAAACTGTCCGAAATAAAACGGGAGTATTAGTCGGACAATCAGGCGTTGGTAAGTCGTCTATCCTGCGAGCCCTGTTTCCAGCAGCTAATCCAAAGATCGGTGATGTCTCGAAGAAAACCAACAAGGGAAAACATACAACAACTTATAGTAAGCTATACACACTAGATGAAAGTTCATTTTTAATTGATTCACCCGGTATTCGCGAGTTTGGCCTGAATATTGATGACCCTTATTCGCTCGCGCAGGGTTTCAGGGAATTTCTACCGTACCTGGGGCAATGCCAATTTCGTGATTGTAAACATACGACTGAACCAAAATGCGCCATCGTGCAGGCGGTAAAAGCGGATAAAATAACTCAACAACGCTGGGATAATTATAAGGCCATCCTGGCCACACTGCTTGAGTGATTACTATTTATTTTGCCTTTAAGCGTTTTTTGACATCCTTTAGTTTAACGCCCCCTCTTCCTGCCAACAAACCTATAGCCACTTCGGTTTCTTTATTTAACACCACAATACTGATGCGACGATTTATAGGACTATTGGGCCGAGTTTTATCAAACAAAATCGAGTCTGACAAACCTATCACCTGGCCAATTTTACCCGGTTGCATTCCACCTTTCACCAGTTCACGACGTGCCGCGTTGGCACGGTCAGCAGACAATTCCCAGTTACTATAGGCGCGGCGTTCCTCAAATGAACCATACTCAACATAAATATATTTTGTCGCAAAGGGCGACGAATCTGTATGACCAGTGATACTGATATGGTTAGGTACAGTATTGATGATCCGACCAATTTTTTTCAGAATTAGTCGAGTATGTGCTTTTAATATAGCACTACTTGAATCAAACATTGGCCTGTTCTTTTTATCAACAATCTGGATACGCAAACCTTGTGGGGTAACATCGATGAATATCTGATCCTTAAACTTGCTTAGGGCATGGCTCGTTTCAATCGCTTTTTTTAGCTTGATTAGCAGGGAATCAAGGCGTTTTTGGTCCGCTGCCTTTTCAGAATCAGAAATGCCTAATAATGATTTGTCAGTTTCAACTTTATGCTCGCTAGCCGACTTTTCTGTTTTGTCGTCTTCTTTTAGACTAACATTGTTATCACAACTTTTATCTTTTTGCTGAAATGAATTTCTTCTTTTCTCACTGGGCGCCTTTTTGAGTTTGCTGCTGCGTGGGATAGCAAGTGTCCCGCCCATCTTGATCATGCTGGTACTTGCCCCACCCGGACCCTGGGTACCACTTGGATTTTTGAACCATTCAGCAATACCCTCACGCACATGATGCGAACTTCCACCTAATAACCACATCAACAGGAAAAAGGCCATCATCGCTGTTACAAAATCAGCATAGGCAACTTTCCAGGCGCCGCCATGATGAGCATGGCCGCCCTTTTTGATTTTTTTGATAATAATCGGTTGTTGCTTATCGTCCACGATAGGCTCCGTTCAGGAAGGGTTACTTCTGTTCTTTAATGTGTTCTTCTAATTCGACAAAGCTTGGGCGTAATGTCGACATAATTGCTTTACGTCCAAATTCAATGGCTATTTGCGGGGTATACCCATTTAAGGTACTAAGTATGCATATTTTCATACACTCAAAAAATTTTCCTTCTTCTTCCGCTTTCGACAGCATTGCGGTCGCCATCGGTGCAGCAAATCCATAAGCCATTAAAATACCCAGAAAAGTCCCAACCAGGGCCGCGGCAATGTGATGTCCTAGCACTTCTGGTGGCTCACTAATAAATCCCATCGTGATCACCACGCCCATCACCGCGGCAATAATACCAAAAGCAGGCAGTCCATCTGCAACATTCTGCATTGCATTACCCCCAGCCTGAATTTCATGGTGATGTGTTTCAAGCTCTACGTCCATTAGATTTTCAAGCTCCATTGCGTTCATGTTTCCGCCCACCATCAAACGTAGATAATCACAAACAAAATCGATGGCATGATGGTTCTTTGAAATTTGAGGGAATTGATTGAATATTTCGCTTTCATGCGGCTCATCAATATCCGTTTCCAGTGCCATTAGGCCTTCTTTTCGAGCCTTGGAAAAAAGTTTAAACATCAAGGTCAACAGATCCAGGTACATTTTTTTATTATAAGGTGAACTAGAGGCAAGCCCAGGCACTTCTTTCATAACTTTCTTAATAACACTACCCGGGTTAGCAATGACAAAAGCACCTGCCGCACCACCGCCAATAATCAATAATTCGTACGGTTGATAGAGCGCCATAAGATCGCCGTGTGAAAGCACGTAACCGCCAAAAACAGTACCTATAACAAGCAGTAAACCTATAATGAGTTTCATTGGGTATACAAATCCCTAAATAACTAATCCATTGAACACAATTAATATCGTCTCTCAATCCTGAAACTTAAATCACATAAGACCAATAAAACGAATTCTATTCAGGTGATTCGAATCCGGGACTTAATCATCCTAAAGTCCTAAGCCATTGAATCCGATAAGGCTCTATAAACTCTAATTTATTAGCTAATTTTGGTTACTGACCCACATGCCCAACTCTGTACAAGACTGGATTACCTACGTTAAAGATAAGCCTATTCCGGTTTTATCTCGAACCGTGTCGCAAATTCATAATTTGTGCGACCGAGACGATGCTCCAGTGCAAAAAATTGTCACCATAGTTGAACAGGATCCTGGTCTGACCACACAGCTATTACGTCAATGCAACCACACCGATGGACATAAACTCGACAGGGAAATTACCTCGGTACAACAGGCAATCATGTTAGTAGGCACAGAGCGACTCGGAAAAATTTGTACAGGCCTGCCCTTGCTGGAAAAAAATCTAAGCGCAACGGCTCAACAACAGGTCTTACGTACTTTTTGTCGAGCTAACCATGCCGGGCGACAAGCCGTATATTGGGCACATCAACGCCGGGACATGACACCGGATGAGGTCTTTGCCGCTACGCAATTACATTATCTGGGTGAAATGATTCTGGCAATTCATGCCCCCGATCAGTTACTCGCTGCCTTTACATTACGGCGTGAAAAAAATATTTCATCAGAGGAAGCTCAATATT